>Ga0153942_1000431_pt1 | contig 16297 bp, 17 predicted proteins | sample TSNJ026MetaG_FD_104731 | JGI IMG/M metagenome (GOLD analysis project Ga0153942, IMG submission 104731) | Attine ant fungus gardens microbial communities from New Jersey, USA - TSNJ026 MetaG | ecosystem: Host-associated > Fungi > Mycelium > Unclassified | place: USA: New Jersey, Brendan T. Byrne... | reverse complement strand
TTGAGAGTATTAGCTGGGAAAATCGGGGATCAACTATGAGGCCACATACCAACATTGCAGTGCACAAACCAACTATCGGTTGAACGTCGAACCGTTCCCCGAATGCCAATAAGACAATGTTGCTTTGTTCTTGTTAGCAACGAGGTGGTAGGTGGGTCAGTCTATTAAAACAGGCAATACATGTCAATGATGCGGAGACCAAGGGGGAAAGGCTAACCCCTGGTCCCTTGTTCAAAGTTTTATTTGTCTTGACCCAGACAACATCCTCACAGCGACGGTATCCCCATTTCGCAAGAATTTCCCTCCCTCTTTCCAGGCCCTCTCCGGCACCACTTCCGACCCAGAGAAAAACAAAACTCGGATCTGCAGCAAGACTTGGAATAGGAAGTTCTTGGAGTTGATCCCAACTGAACGATGATGAGAAGGGAGGATCGAGGAGGATTACGTCAAATTTATTGGATTGAAGAGATGACAATTCCGTATATGAGAGATAGTAAGGTGGTGTTGAATGATTGCTGACAGAATTCTTCTTCAACGTCAAGAGTCTTTGCTGTTTAGGATATCTGAGATGCGGAATTCCATTTTATCGCTGAGATAGAAAAAAAAGCAAAAGGAATTACTCTTCAAATCTATGCTCGGGCTCAGCACCTATTACCCAGTTTTGAGGCCACTCTCCACCATCCACGTATCGCTGAGAGTAGTCGTTCCGAATGGTCTCTTCCTCAGGCACGTAGTTTTGATATCTGACAAGTCTAGCTTTCTTTGCTGGGGGTAGGTCCAAGCGACCTAAGTCTAATTCCTCGGGCTTGAGGATAGGGGAAGGTGGTGGTAAATCATCGTCGGGACTCAGTGGAGGCGAAGATGCGATAGGAAGCTTGATTAGCTCCGCTGCTGGCGAGGGTAGAGTTCGCAATTGTTGCCGAAATTTTATTTGGGCGGAGCGTATCTTGTCTATCAATATAGCATGGGAGGTGAGGAGTTCGTTTGCTTGGCTAAGTAGTTCAGTTGTAGATTCGGCAGTCACCATGGTAAGAAGTGTTGTTACAATTTTCTGTTTGTTTACTACAAATAGATGACTAAGCTAGGAATTAGATTGAATTTATACTTTACTCAGTAGACCTACATTCTTCCTAGAACTCTACATTGCTAGCCTAACTAGAAGTGTTTGTAACCAGTGAGTGCTTCATATCCTTTTCCATGATGCTGGGCTCTCAGAGAGATTATATCAAAATGCTATAGTATGAAGCTTAGATCACCTCTAACAAGATCATCCAAGGATCATCATGCAGAGATGCTAAAACTCCAAGAGTGGAATCTGGGAAAGAAGAAAACTTGCATTTCTTCCTTGTTTTGGAATATACTTTATACCCTACGCCAGGTTACTGAGAGTTATAAAGATCATAATGTAACACTGGTTGGTCCATTAGTCCATAAATATCATGATTCTGCTCATAAGAAGTCAAGAAGGAAGTTACAAAATCTGTCTCTTAATTATCCAGAGAAAGTCCAAATCAGGTCTAAGTCTAGATGGGTTTTGTTTGCTATAAATAATTTTTAGCATGATAGAGTTTTGATATCATGATGTGCATTATTACTACGTACACTGTTATTTAAGTAGATTCCTCTACCACGGACTGCGAACGAGCACCGTGTAATAAATTGTCGATTCAAAAAAGAAAAAATCATGAGGTGCCATCAATACTCTTATTTATTTGTAACATATCATCTTTTTTAAGAAAATCCATCGATTAAAGGGTGCTCGATCGTAGTCCTTGCGAGCTACAAACTAAAAGTAGCTCTGCTTGAAGTGACTGGCTATCTATAGAGGCTGACCTAGGCAGGAGGTAGACAAGTATATTAGTGGATGACGATAAATAAAAAGAAACTAAAAACAATAAATAAAATTTACAAATATAAAGAAAATAAAATAACTCTGGATGTGCATATATACTCAAAAGTCTCATATATATGGCATTCACAATCGACCAAAAAATTCAACAAGAAGCTAGATAAAATCAAAGCACTGACTTGATATATCAGAGGACAAGGGGACCTACTTTATGATATACCAGATTAGTACAAAAACCCCTTCGATGATCATCTCCTGTAGTAGCTCAAGAGAAAAGCAGAGTTCTTAATTTTCTTTCTGATCCCAAGTATCCAATCCAATCCACACCTTTTCTCAGAAAACATCGAGAAGTGTCAAGAATCAGACTAGGAATGGGCAAAAGCAAGCATACATGCTAGTCACTTGCAAGCAGAACCTCTCATATACAGAGGCAAACTCCTCGAATAGTGGAAGATTTCTGACTCAAATACATTATACGAGGGAGAATGAATGCCAAGTATTGCGAAGAAGTCGTTATCTGATCAATCTAAAGGCTCACCCTATTCTAAACTTACTCTAAAATTCCTTCACGGAAGAAATCTACCTCGCTGCCCCAAGTACCCGTCTAACAGGGCTCACCAATGATCTGCCCATTCTTCTTCACGCTCAAACACTTCTGTCTCCAAAAAATTCGGATCGAGCTGATCGTCGGGCGGAAGGGCTTCTTGCAATAACATCTTCTCGATCAAATAGCTCCAGCATTGCAGAAAGGCTGGCCTACTTATGGCCTGCCCTTGTATCCTTGTGGGTATACCTGCTCTTCGACCTAATCTTCTTCCCATAGAACCAGAAAAGGAAAGGCCTGTAATCGACAACGAAACTCAGCCGCCTGGGATATTACGGGTTTTAAAAAAACACATACGCAGGACAACCAAGAACAATAGATACACACGCCAGAACAGTGTCCCCTTTCCCATACCCCAATTTCTCATACATAACAGGCGCAAAGAGGGGGAAACCAAAACCAGCAAGTGCCCGTAAGAAAGATGCAGCTGCCAAAGCAGATGCAGCATAAACACTGAAACAGTCGATAACATAGACCTGGATGACTTGGAAGTTGAAGATCATTCCAATACCAATGAATACAATTCCCTAATTTCTGTCATGAGCACAGAGGCTAAAAAATAGTACATTTTTGACACGTACGAGGTCAGTAACAACCCAATGAACATGATTCTGGGCAGCCCACCCGGATATTAACAAGCCAATGGGAAAGATGAAAGTCCCAGGCACCAAGGAAGCTAGACAAGACAAGTCAGAACTATATAGCAGCTATCTAGCTTCTGGGGTGGACATAACGTACGCATTCGGAACTCTGGCTCACCAACACCATTGCCCCGTGTATTCTTTAGCCAGATATATATCTTGTCGATATAGCGTGCGTTGATCTTTTCATCACTTATCAGCTGTCGTCATCCATCAAGTACGATACCTACTTGAGCTGCCGCTGCTAATCCAATACCCAATGCAATATAGTTGAGACCTGCAACTCCAATGCGCTCGTGATATGTTTGAGTAAAAATAGCAGGAATTGTTGTGAGAAAAACTGGGCATACATTGAGCAAATTCAACTTGAAGGGACAAGCGAAATTACGCACGATAGAATATGCCATACAACAAAGCCATGTAGATCCCCAGCAATTGCATGATCGGTTCATACATGAAGAGAACAAATGGCCGACTAAGTGCATTCCAAAAAAGGGTTTGCCAGCTTTAGGTGTGTTCAACGACCCATGAAAAGTGCGACGAGTGAGTTACATACGGCTGTTTGTTTGTACGTTCAAAAACGGATTGTACTGTTTTGATAGGTCCGTTTTCCAGATCCATGGAAGCTCTGATTTTCTGGGCTTTTTGTTCTAGAATCAAGGGGGCATAGCCTATAACCAGTCATGAAGAACTCTGAGACATTGCAAGAAATTCCTCACTCTCTCTCAAGAATATAAGGCCTGCTGCTTGAATTAAAGCGTCTGCAATGCTTGTCGACCAGAACTAGGTGAGAGTAAGCTAAGAAGACTTGAGGCCGTCACATTGAGGTACACACCACCCATCGCCAGGTTGTACGTTCCGCCATCCTAGCGAGGAATTAGTCATGATTTTGAGGAATCAGAATGACGTACCATCCTCCGCAGACGGGTCCAATTACTGGTCCCAATAAAGGAGCTAGCGAATAAATTGCAAGGGCTTTCCCCCTTTCTTCAGTAAGCCAGATGTCGCTCAGAACACCACCACCAATCTAGAATTCATTAGGAGTTAGCTACATGGATTACGGAAAACAGCGTACCACCAAAGGAGCACTTCCGCCTATACCAGCTAAGAAACGAAAGGCAATTAGTTGCCCTTTGTTTTGGGCAAAGCCACATCCAATGTTCCAAACTGCCGAAAAGAGTGAGCAGTCATATGAAAATTTGATAATTAAACTGACCCAAGTAGAAGAGATTGGACAACTGTAAAACCCTCGATCGTCCCCACAATTCACTCATTGGACCAAGAAACTGAAAAGACTCAAAAAAGGGACGCATATGATGAGGGGATTTACAGACCAGTGGGCCGAAGGCTTGGGGCAGGATCAGTAATTGATCTTTTATCGGCAATCCAGACTCACCATAGCCAAGAATAAAGACTGAGGTTACCATCGCTTGGATAACACTGTTTGTGATGCCAAACTCATCCACTATTTGCGAGGTTGCTGGAGCAACCATAGAAGAAGACACAGGAGAGATGAACGTGAAGAAGGACACAATCACGGTCGCCATCCATTTTTTTCGAAAAGTCCAGCTAATGATGTTGATCAAGAGGAATAACATGTAAATCAGGGAACACATACTTTTTAGGGTTTAGCGTATCTTTTGGTCCGTCCCAATCAATCCACAGGACGCTGGAAGCCACAGACCCCTCCTTAGTGATTTCGGGGTCATTTTCTGGTAGGGGATTGGTCGACATCACGTTAGGAGAGGAAATGTCAGGACGCGTGTGAGCCTATAAGTAAACATGATTGCGGATAGACATCCGAGGCCATAGATCACAAGTTTGGTTATCGGATCCGCATATCGGACTCAGGAACCGGCTTACGTCTACAACGAACACTCATGACTGGCATTATTGTCGGTGTGCTGAGTCAGACAAAAACTTTTGAAAGATATAAATTTAGCACAAGCTTATTTGGGTATCTAGTTCACGAGTCGAAGGTGGTTCATGTGCACCTTGTAATAAATCGTGGATTCAAAAAAAAAAAAGGTGGTTCATGTCTATAACTGGGACCGATGACTTGGCATGTGGCCCCGTATAAGTTGACACCACATAAAAGAGATAGGATTCTGCATTAATATACCGCGACAAAGTTTGAGTGTACGAGTACGGTGATGGTTTGCGTTTAGTCATTGTCACAAATCCCACATGGTTTTGGCATTGGAGTGTTGACAGGCAAGCCGGCAGCTTTTATAGCACTCAGCTAGATCTCAAATTAACTAGTGGTGCGACGAGGCGAGGTCTACTTGTTGAAGGAAGAAAATGTGTTCCTCGAAACCGTGGGAAACTACACCATCGGGTTCAAGGAGCGGAATAAGGAAGGCGGGAATCAGCACTCACCTAAGCCATGGGCAAGGCATCAAAGGCCTCCAAAAAATTTGCCTCAAGTGGTCAATTGAAGAAGACTATTCAGGCGCGACATAAATCTCAGGCAATTCGGAAGAAAATCCAAGGGAGGAAGAGATCCAAAGCTGGAAAGCATCAACGACCCGCGACCGACAACGCCGACACCAGTGCTGAAGATGATGAGGAAGAAGAAGAAGAAGACAAAACTGTAGATGCTGGAAAGCTACCTAATAGTACGAAAAGGTATGTTCTATCAGGTTCGAATTTCGCCTCGACTCATTACCAGGCAGAGTGAAATCCGTTGATGACTTCTTGAGTGGTAATTTCATGGAAGAAAGCGACGACGAGTCGCAGGATGATGGAGATGATGTGATTATCTCTATATACCACACATCTTCCTACAGGACTTTTACACTTCACAGGAATCTGAAGACGACCCAGAATCTGAAGACGACCTTGAATCTGAAGACGACCTTGAATCTGAAGACGACGACGCTATCGAAGTCGATGACGACGCATCTTTTGGCTCAGCAGATGAACATATGCTTGAGCTCTCAAACCTAGCTGCCAAAGACCCAGAGTTCTATAAATACCTTCAGGAAAACGATCGTGAACTGCTGGAATTCAATCCCGAGGCAACCGGTGAGGGAGAAAAAATCCCAGACGGGGATATCGAATCAGCAGAAGAGAAAATACCTACGCTCACGAAAGAGCACCTGCAGCAGTGGCAAAAAGCTCTTCTTGGGGTATGTGAATTACCTCCCGTATGAACCGTCATTCCCATTGGTCATAAATTATCGTTCTGTTTTGGTAGCATCGGTCGCTGAAAGCACTTCGCAAATTATTGATCGCATTTCGGGCGGCCGCCTACATGAACGAGGATGACCAGTCTGTTGCCTGGAGTATCAACAGTAATTCAGGTTTGACTCTTTCTTTGTCCATTGGTATAGGATCCCTGATTTTGTTTCTAGTTTACAACAAGTTGGTCAATACAGCATTGCGATATACGCCCATCGTGCTGGAACACCATGTTCCATACAAAATCCTACCCAACGGAACCTTGTAAGCCCCAAAGACGATACGACCGAATTTTCCACGGGCTTATAGTCGCTTCAGCAAACCCCCAACGCAGACTGCCAAGTTCAAAACATTGCAGAGAATGATCCTCGCATATTTCCGCAACGTGATACACTTGTTGTCCCAGTTGTCTGATACAGAACTCTTACGCCTCGCCTTAACGGAAAGTGCCAAAGTCATTCCCTACGTGGTCAGTAGCCGGAAATCTGTCAAACTATATCTTAAAGTAGGTGGACTTTTTCGTTCTTGCTGTTTCTGATGGTAGCTGATTCCACTCCAGAAATGTTTAGACTTTTGGTCAAGCGCCGATGATGATGTCCGGATAGCTGCATTCCTGTCGGTGCGACGGCTAGCACTGTCCAATGACGATAGTATACTCGACAATATTCTCAAGGTGATACTATAAACACTGAATTCTCTTGTCTGACAATGTTTCTAGAATACGTACCTTGCACTAATCCGATCATCCAAAAGCACAAGCACACATACTCTACCTTCCATAAATCTGATGAAGAATTCCGCTTCGGAAGTATTTTGCACTAACCATGCAACGGGTTACCAGCATGCTTTCAAATATATTCGGCAACTTGCTATCCATCTCAGGAACAGCACGAAACTGAAAACGAAGGTGTCACCTCTGATGTCCTTCGGTCACCTTCCTCATCGAGCTCACGTCTCGGCTTGTTTTAGGACTCGTACAAACAAGTGTACAACTGGCAATTTGTCCACTCTATTGATTTTTGGTGTCTCATTCTAGCAAAAGCATGTAGTAAAGAAGCAGAGTTACAGACAGGGAAAGTGAGCGAGATGAAACCGTTGATTTATCCTCTTGTCCAAGTAGCCCTCGGTGCTATCAAGTCAGTTCTTTTGAAGTATAAACTCATCAAATATGGTCTCATGTAACTGTCTTTGATAGGCTCATTCCTAACAGCCGGTCGTATCCCTTCCATCTACAGATTATTCATTCCATCCTCAAACTCACCAAGCAATCGGATACATACGTTCCCCTCTCGCCCTACCTCATTTCTATCCTTACATCCATCATTTCTCCTTCAAGCAAGCCAAAGTCTTCTACGTTGAAGCCGTTAGATCTGGAGACTCAGATTCGGGTTCCACAGCAATATGTCAAGACTCGAATTTATTACCAAGGCATCACAGAAGAAACAGCTTACCTTCTCACTGAATGGCTGTCCACTTCTGTAGTTCATGGCAGTGTTGGCTTCCCAGAAATCACCGTTCCGATCGTTGTAACCCTCCGACGAAGTCTCAAATCAGCCAAGTCCAACTCCGCTGCATTCAGCCTTAGCAAGGAGCAAGGTATAGTGAAAACGCTGTTGGAGCGTATCGAGGAGAGCGCAAAATGGGTTGAGGCACAAAGGAAAGGGTCAATCTCCCCGGGGGCGATGGCCGCCGTGTCGGACTGGGAACAGAAGCTGAGAAGCCAACTCGAGCACGCTCCACTCAGTAAATATCTTAAGGTGCAACTAAAAGCGAGGGAGAAGCGACGGAAGTTGTTGGAGAAGGTACGTCATATGGATGGTCGGGAGTTAATCCTACAAATGACGATGTTGATCTATTCGATAGGCCCAGGCCGGCGAGGACGAGATGCTGGAAGATTAGTTCATAGTCACCTGTCCACATTATTTATTCACACTCAGTTTCCTCTACCTTGCTAGAACGTGCAAGCGGTGCTTTCCTAAACTTGAATGCTGAGTGTGAATTAAGCGACCTTTAGACTAATATGACATCATCTTCTCTCAAATTTCCAAACACTCATTTACACTCGAGCTAGCATATCAATGACGCGTCCTTTTGAGAGAGAATCGCTACCAGATGTTGAAAAAGATTTTCCACCACGGTCGTTTTATTCCTCTGGCACTCTTTTCGAACCCCTCAACAAGGCGATCGTAATGGTGAGGCATTGAGGGAGGATGCAGCATTTTGTCCGAAAGTGGATGCTAGGCACATAATGTTATGGTCAGTTGAAGAACTGGAATCGAATCTTGATCCTATACACCTTCCTGGCCATCTCATTGTCATGCAGCGAACGTGCGGCATTGACGGCTCGGGATGTAAGCCGTGGGTGTGCCGCGAGGGAGTTGAGAAATGTGCCTAGCTGCATGTTAGGCCGAAATGGGTCTGTGACCCAAGAATGCGCAATCGAGCTGAGCCTTTGGCTAAGTTGCCGGCTCGCTGGTGCAGCTGCCATAGAGAAATAGATAAAGTTGGGTGGAGCCAAAGATGTGTGAGAGTTTACCGGAAATCATTTTGAAAGTCCGACCTCGAGCTAAATTGGGGAGTGGTGCTATTTCTTGACGAGAAGAATCATCATACCTCTTAGGTCTCACAAGGGGATTCTCTGTCTGGGGAGAACCTTCCGTTGCGAGAAAATGGATAAATTGAGTTACCCATAATAGTCAATTTGATGAGAAGGATCATCCAAATTTGTCTACAGATTATTCGTTCAATCCAGGTGATGATATCAACAATGATGGCATCGCTCGGCAACCTCCTTGAGCCCTGAACTTATTTTTGAAGGTTTTGCGAAGAGGTAAGAATGACGTTTCGAGCTTGGGAAATAAAGGCAGAGTATGGATTATTCCAGGGCCGACTGCATCTATTACTAATGTTTGAACTGTCACCAGCATGCGATGTCATCTACAGTCAACGGTGTGAATACCCACAGTTTACAAGGTTATCCTACCAGTCATGAAGTTACTGTCAGTGACAGTTTATTCACTTGTCACTCGTGATACAGCTTCTTATCAGCCAGTAATCAACATGTCATACGACCATTTCATCCTCCAGGTCAAAGCATATTCTTCATGTGATCAGATATGTACATGTTGGCTGAGACTGTTGAAAAGATATGACCATTTGATAACTCTAAGCCTTTTCAATATGAGTTATCTGCAAACCAAGGAGGCCTTTCATCCTGCAGCAGCTCTTCTTATTCTAGTGGTTGATTTTGACAACTCGAAGGCGACGATGAAGTGACGATAGCAGTAGAAAGATGACTCAAATGACGACATGAAATGGGGAGTAAGACCTTCGTATGACCCTAAAGGGGATAGATAATATGTTAAAGTCTTATTTTATTCTGACATTATCACGCATTTCGAAGAGAGCAACATGACGTAGGATACAGCCGAGGGTATCAAAGATCATGGAACCAGAGTAATCGCTGACGTTGAGATCCGCTTTCAGGAAATAGACGGACATAGAGTACGGGACACAGAAGGGACTCTTGAGCCTACGTTTTGGTTCCATCAGGTTTGACGACGGGTGGATAGTAATCTAAGCACTAATCAATTTGCGAATGAAATCTTGCCGATATTGATTTTCTTGAAAAGATAGAGACAGAGCCAAGTTAGTGAACCTTGTTTAGATGTCCCAGAGTTTTCAGAATGAACGATCAGCTGTGTTCGGTGATTATCTAATCTTGACATACAATACAGCTCACTTCCCATCAAATATCAAGAGGCGGCATTTTTGTCAAAGCAACAGACACGCATCGCGTCCATTTATATGGACAATTGGTCGATGTGAAATTGTCTGGGATCTCCAAATCCAGGGGAGAGTTCACTCGTAAACTAAAAAATTGCGAGCCTAATTTGGCTCAACCCTGAAAGCATTGACCAGAAAAGGCACACCACCATCAGGCACATGTTGCAAAGCTTGGAAAGCAAAGAAGTAGCCCCTTACTGACCTCGTTCAACCTGTCGTTCAGCATGGGATGTTGTGGGGGATCTGCTGACGATGAGCATCTGAACCATGCTCAACTACAGCTTGACGAGATGATTGTCGCTCAACCCATGGGTCAGCCAATCTTGGGAAAACCTGGCAACTCATCGCTAGGTTCCTACCAACCACCAAGCATTGCTTCACCTCCCCTAGCTACACTTAGCACTACTCCTCCAGCTTATGCTGCCCCTCCATGGGGCCATTCGCCATCCCCGCCGACTCAGCATCCCTATCTTGGCCAGTCGCCCCCACCCTTGCAACCTCCTTCCCCTGGAACATATACGATACACAGCTATCAGCAAAATGGAACCAATGATCATCTTCTGCGCCCTCAGAATGCCTACTACCCGCCATTGAATGGACAAGGAACTTTGGGCCCCAACATGTCCCTGCCCTCCATTGACCTTTCAAACGTGTCAGTCCCGAACGAAGGAAAGATATCAATAGCTGTAGATTTCGGTCAGTGGACTTCGCCACCTCTCATTTGACCCACCGCTCATGCTACGTCCACAGGCACAACCTTTTCGGGCGTCGTGAGCATTTAACCAGTTGTAATGCCTAATGATATGATTCAGCCTCTATTAGGCCTATGGTTCCTCTCGCATTGCCGGTGGACGTGTCCAACAGATTCTAAATTGGCCTGGCACCATGGAGACATTCCGAAAGGTATTGAACCTGTACATCCGAACGTGGCTGATTTTCCCCACAGATCCCTACCTGTCTATTGTACAATGACAAAGGACAAGTAATTGCTTGGGGTTTGGAAGCTAAAAATACTAGTCAAATGATTGGAACCATAAAATGCGAGTGGTTCAAGTTGTTTTTGGAGCCTAAGGCTTTGCGTGACCAGTCGGTCATTGATCCTCGCCTCCCCTCTTTGCCTGTAAGCCTTGAAATGCACCTCGTTAAGTCCCCATTTGCGAATGAAAATAGCAAGGAAAACAAGCCATCGATCTAATCATTGACTTTCTGAGCTGCCTCTGGGAGCATGCCAAAGAACAAATTATTCGCGACATTGGTGTTATTGCGGATCTTAGTACGCAGCTTCTTGGATTTCTTTTAATTACAGAATCTGACTCAATATCACTATAGACTCCGCCGACGTGCTCCTGACAGTCCCTGCTGCCTGGGACGCCAAAGGATGTGACTTGATGCGAGAAGCTGCCATCACTGCGGGGCTAGTTCAAAGTGCCAGTGCTAGCGATAAAAACTGGAGAGATCGCCTGAAGATAATCACGGAACCAGAGGCAGCTGCTGTTCATTGCGCGCATCTGTCCGATCTCCATCATTTGAAGCCTTCACAAAATTTCATCGTATGTGACGCTGGTGGTGGAACTGTAGACTTGGCGGCCTACAAGGTCAGCACGTAATTCTCAACGCCTGATAGCACTTATTATGTACTACGATCTAACATTCTACTGTCGACGCTCGCAGATTATTGGACAAATGGCAAATCTTGAAATTGCTGAGATATGTGCGCGGTCGGGAGCCAATTGTGGGAGTCTGTTCCTCGACCTTCGTTTCCGCGAGCTTGTCAAGGTATGTCCGAGAAGGACCTTTGCATTTAACTAATCTAACTATCTTTCATGATAGGCCCTCTTAGCCGATCACCCCGTTCATCTTGATGATGCTTCGCTTGCACACTTTAGTATGTGTATGGTTTCGAACATACCCATCTGATTACATATGGTGTAGTGCATTCCTTTAGTGAAACAGATAAACATAACTATGCCGGAGTTCAAGATGACAGTAAGGTTGACAAATCTGTCCATCACGTCTTGTTGATTTAGACCTAATACAGATTTGGTGTTCAATTTCCCTTGCTTTAACACAGAAGATCCCCAGGACCCTACTGTGGGATTGGTCAACGGTGAACTATGTGTGCCAGGAAACCTTTTGCGCAGAGAAGTGTTTGATCCAGTTGTCAATGAGGTATTCTTCCAGTCACATCATTTCATATCGCTGAGAAATTGAGACTCGGTCATTGAGGTTTTGGACTTGTTAGAGGATCAGATGGGTCGTATTGAGCAACGGACAGATGCGTTACTTCTCGTGGGAGGTTTTGCTGGAAGCGAATATCTCAGGCAGCGAGTGCAAGTGGGTCTTGCAACAAATTTTTCCTTGGTCATCTGTCTCACTAGCCTTGAAGGAACAATTTGGCTCTCGTATTCGTGTCATTGCACGACCTCCTGACGCTGATACAGCTACGCTTCGTGGCGCTGCTCAGTACGGTTTATCACGGCGACCTCTGGTGGCCAGCGTCATCGCTCCCAGAGCGTATATTATGAAGGTAAGAGTGATGATGTGACTGAGTTGGCTCATCATTCCGTCACATTCATTGATTCCTTAGGTCAAGTTGCCGGCGGAGCCAGAGGATTGGTTGAAACGTCCAGCTTACATCAAACCTAATGATGCAGGTGTTCACATATGTGAAAACAGGCATGTATATCGTTTTAATCATTCCCTTTTTCGGCCAAGTTGATGATTTGGTGGTTGACAGGTTGCAGTATCTTGTCTCAAAGAGTGCAATTCTTCGGAGAGGGTGAGTTATCGTTATTTTTACTATCAGGGCCCTCTTCTATGCTCTTCAATTCAACTCAAATCACCACCTAGTCAGCGACTTTCGACAAAGTTCTGGTGCGTGATTCCCCGATACCTGCATTCCAACTATTTTAAATTGTGCTACAGCAAGTTTTCGCAATCGGCTCAGGGTCAGCACTGACCCAAACTCTGATTTACGCCTGCTTATTCAATGGAATGCCTAGATTCAATCTTCATCACTACTTTGTTTACGAGCGACTCGAGCACCATTATGCGGTATGCGGACGAGGGTGAAACTACGGAGCTCTGTAAATGGACTGTTGATCTCGCCTCACTACCCTCATTCCGGACCAATGCAGCAACGCACGCAGGGGGGTTCTATACAGGCAAGTTCATTCCGGGCCTTGTCAATATGGATTATCTTGCTAGCTAAATTATCTATATTCAGAGTTTGAGTTAGGTTTGGAGCTAGACAGCGCTGAAGTCCGCGGTATTCTTTTGTATCAAAACCAAGAATGGGGAAGGTGAGTCTCGAATATGCTAGCCTCCCTGGAGCATCAGTCAATCTAATCTGTTTTACCTGTAGAGTAACATTTGAATTTTTGGGTTGATCCACATGCCGCTTTGCAAAAATATATATATCCAGTTTAGTTATCATGCTTATTCATTTATTGCGCTTTTAGTAATGGGATTGATGTCGTGTGCACTCAGTCATTGTAAATTATACACCTATTGGTGGATATCGGCAAAGGTTCAGTTCCCAACGAAGATCTTAGTTGCCCTGCGGACGGGTTCGGACATCATATTGCGTTTAGATGCAATCCATACAAAGTTTTGACTGGAAATTTATATCAAAGAATTTTTCAGAAGCGTTTTTCTTTTCACTTATGATTGATAGTTCTTTTCTAATTCTCTGTATGTCAGTTTCAAGTATCTAGTTTGATTCTTTTGTAGAATATCTATACTTCTCCTTTTTTCAATTTTTCTTTCTTCCTAGTTTATTGTAGAGTACTTGTACTTGACTCTCGACTGCGTTCAAGCACCGCAATACGGATTGGAAAAAAAAATTGACGCCGCGTTCGTATCGCCTATCATTGCATTGATTAGCACCTTTTAGTCGATTCATTTCGGCATTTGAATGTAGCCTGTGAGATATTGATGACGACCGTTAGGCATCTCCCGATTCAGGCCCGTGTAATCTAACGATTTCCGGATTGCGTGCCAATCACGACCGTAGAATTGATGAGAGAACATAACAGGTAACTCTGTCATGGTTCCGATCTGAACAATTATTTTCTAGAAAGACATCGAAGCGTTCTGGTGCCAGATGCAAGATGTTCGGAGCTATGACAGGCTGGTGGGTCATGGATCTCTTCCCGATAGGACATCTTGAATGAAATCATCGTAAAAGATTGATGTTCCCTGTTACGGCTGCACGGAAGATTCCGAAAGTTTCGCTAAATGGCCGTCGTGACCCACTGCCTGAGATCGAGACATACCCTTGGCTAGTCAGCTTAAAAAGCGACTCACAAAAAATGTCTCTTGCAAAACTGACCAACCATGTCCTCCCAATTCGAAACCAAGTTGGAGGATATACCCCTGCAGTCCCTTTACGCCCTTCTCCGTCCCATTACTCTTCCTCAAAAACAAACGCGTTTCAGTAACTGGGGACGTGCTTACCACTGCACACCTCTTGCCATCTTCGAGCCACAGTCCTTGTTCCAGTGCAGGCTCATACTCGAGCTTGCCAGAAGAGAAGGGAAGACTGTACGCGCCGCTGGAGTCGGCCACAGCCCCAGTGACCTTGCATGCACAACTGACTATATGGTTCGCCTGACGAAAATGAACCGTTTAGTTCAGGTGAGTTCATCATCAGACGTTGGCATCCAAAACGCATCCAAATCCTGGGTGTCATGGTCTCCTGATCGTTAAGTTGGACTACATTACAACTCCTTTTTTTATGTCTTTTCCGATCAGTTATGCAAAGGGCGCTCTCCTCACCTCATCACTTTTTGATCTGTAATCAGGTTGACTACGAGAAACGGTGCGCCTTGGTGGAAGCTGGTATCACGTTACACGACCTGCATGCCGAACTTGACAAATATAACCTAGCAATGATTAACGTCGGGTCAATATCTGACCAAACACTGGCGGGCATCGTTACCACTGCTACTCATGGTTCAGGCATCAACTATGGAGTTTTGTCGACCAATGTGCAGGCCCTCAAGCTGTTGTTGGCTGATGGCCGAGTTGCCAGGTGCTCGAGGACAGAAGAGCCCGATCTTTTCAATGCAACCCTTTGCGGTCTCGGTGCGACGGGGATCTTGCTTGAAGTCCTATTGGAGTTGGAACCTGCTTTCCGTTTAAAGGAAGTTCAAGAACCCCTACCGTTCGAGGATATGATCAGAGACATGGGCCAGCTGGTCGGATCGGCACAACATGTACGATTCTGGTGGTTCCCTGCCGTAGATCAGGTCATTTGTAGCTCTGCTGACAGGACGTACGACGTGAGTACCATTCTGATTTTTCGTGACTCACCATTACAATATCTTACACAGGCTCCAAAACCTGTCGGAAGCTGGTTCTGGAATACATTTTTGGGGTACCATCTCGTCCAATTATTGCTTTTCATTGGAAGATATATTCTTTTCCTCAATATATGGACGCAATACCTTGGTTTTTGGCTCGCCAGCAAGAAATCGGTCGGCATTGATGATAGTTATCGGATCTTCAATGTTGACTGCAAGGTGAGCTCTGCATGTGACATAGCTCTTCATTAAGCTTATAGTTGGATAGTATCCGCAATTCACCACAGAATGGTCAATCCCATATGCCAATGCCCAAGCCTGCCTTCAGGAGTTGCGCTCTTGGCTTCAGCAGGAGCTTGCAGATAGGGACGGATTGAGACCTCATTTCCCTGTCGAAATCCGATTCTCTGCCGCAGATGACATCTGGTTGAGCCCAAGTAGTGGTCAGCTGACTTGCTGGATTGGTTGCACTCAGTACAAGTAAGCCTGCTACTCATCACTTAGTATAGTTAATGAATTTCCCTGTAGGCCTTATGGCTTGAATGTCCCATATCAAGCTCTTTTCCGAAAGTTTGAGGCTACAGTTTCCCGTTATCAAGGACGACCTCATTGGGCCAAGGCTCATAAATTGCGTCCTGATGATCTCAGGCAGCTATACCCCCGGTTTGATGACTTTCGACAAGTGTTGAAGAAGGTGGACCCGAATGGGCTTTTCCAAAGCGAATACGTCCAACGACATATTTACGGACAGCCTATTGATGAGAGAGTCTTCAAGTTGCGGTCAAATTCAGTGGACTTGCCGCGATCAAGGGGGAGTTAAGTAGGGGTGTCATGTCCCATATAAATTTAGTACTGTATATGCTCACATTTGTCATGCATGGTGAAGTTTCCACGGTATCTTATCTTGTATCCATTACACTCAAATACT
>Ga0153942_1000429_pt1 | contig 16370 bp, 18 predicted proteins | sample TSNJ026MetaG_FD_104731 | JGI IMG/M metagenome (GOLD analysis project Ga0153942, IMG submission 104731) | Attine ant fungus gardens microbial communities from New Jersey, USA - TSNJ026 MetaG | ecosystem: Host-associated > Fungi > Mycelium > Unclassified | place: USA: New Jersey, Brendan T. Byrne... | reverse complement strand
GCCCGCCGTAGGTCAAGCCCTGTTACTTCCCGATGTTGCTTACAGATGAACGCTACCTTTAGTCTACGGGAAAAACGACGCTTTGTGAGGCTTTTGCGCGCCGCTGCGGCATTGACAGAGTCAGAGTGGTTTCAGAAATAGCACGAAGAGTCATGAAGGCTCATGGTTTTACCAGGAAGGATCTGAACCGCCTTGAGATGCAAGAGGCGATCTTGGATGCCGTCCTGGAGGACCATGAGGCAGATCCAGGAGAAAAACCTAAAGTTCATGACAGATCTGCAATTGACCCAATTGCATATGCCGTGCTCACTGCCAAAAATGAGGAAGAGGCATCGTGGCGGAAAAATTATCTGCTGAGCAATTCGAGGTTCCGCTCTGCGCTGGAGGCCTACCGTGAATCCACATTCATCCTCTTGAAGCCAGTGAGAAAATGGATTGTGGATGACGGTATCCGCTGCATCGACAATTTGGACGAGTGCTACGAGGTATTTGTTAGGATTCTGCGGGAATGTGAAATTGAATTTCGAGAGATTGGGTCAGAAATTGGTTTTCTTGAGGAGCGAGTAAGCTGGCTGATGGGTCTTTGTATGTTGTAGAGATCTTATCTTATCTTATCTCCGTCCGGAACCAATGAGAAAAGAGACAGTGACGGGCGTCGGATTGGACCGATGTCGGAGCTGCAGCGTATCATTCCAGCCCACGACGAAAGCACCCCCACTCCCCTCGTCGTCCCCATAAATCCTCCCCCCATTACTGAACAGGAGGTCGGCGAGTATCGTGAGCAGGACAGATTTCTCCCCGTATGTCTTTCCTAGTCTTCGTCCTTTGTCCACACCCTCCACCTCTCTCTCCAGATCGCCAATGTCTCTCGTATCATGAAGGGAGCAGTTCCTCCAACCGCAAAAATTGCAAAAGACGCAAAAGAATGTGTACAGGAGTGCGTCTCAGAGTTTATATCGTTCATAACCTCCGAGGCCGCCGAGAAGTGTCAAATGGAAAAGCGCAAGACCATCGGAGGAGAGGATATCCTGTATGCAATGGGATCTCTTGGCTTTGAAAACTATGCAGAGACGCTCAAAATACATCTAGCCAAGCTCAGACAGGTGTGTCATTTCTGCCTCGCAACGTTCATGCAACGTTGATCCTACCTGACTGTCGCGTCATGTTGATCGTTTGCAGCATCAGAATAATGGAGGATTAGGGACCACTGGCGGCAGTGGGTCGAATAAAGGACATGATGACTCTAAAGATGACGAATAGGAAAATGGGTGGTGTATTCTCGAAAGGTCTGTTGTCCTGCATGCCTTGTATCCGAATGCATAATCACGCATTTGTCAGTGTAACTCTACATATCCTGTCTATCATTATCTTGTCTCTGCTGCAATTCAGTCGTCTGTTTGAGTATCCCTATGGTTGCAAGACTCATTATCGTCAATCATGTTCATGCTTGTGGGGCAGCAAATGATCGCCCCCACCTCGGGAGCGTGGATTCATGCTACATCAACAATGTCCTTATGATCCCCCAATGTTCACCAAAAAAGGGCCAAGTTTCTTGAAGCTTTGGCAGTAACGGCCCGAATGCACACGTATGTCAATCAAGCAAGCCTGGCAACCGTTCCTTGATCTGATAAAACAAATGCTCATCGGTTTTTCAGGTCCAAACAACTATCAATTTTAGGACAAAATGAAGACTAACGTGTAACTTCTGCGATGACATTAAGTTGATAATCACAAGGGTACGAGATTGCATGAGACTGTAGCGAAGGTATGCTACGATATTTCAGAAATAAGGGAACAGTAGAACAGCGAAAGAAGATGTCGACACCCAATTTCATCGATTCAGTTTAAAGATCACTTGATTGGACATAAAGTACAACATGACAGGCTGCCTGCAGATCATCATTAAAACTAAATCTTTACGGTGAGTATTTAAAAAATGCAGTCACTACAGTCGTCTCAGCACAGGTAAAGTGACCAGAACCGAACATACGTTTAAATCAGTCCAATTGATATATGGGGCTTGCCATGGAAAAGAACGAGAGCAGTCACGCAATAAAGAGATGACAGCAAGAAATAGTTCGACTGATCAGGAAGCCATTCTTCTCTGCCTCGAATTTCAGCCGTATACCATCGGTTATCCCCCCTTGCGGTTAATCTTGCATAAATACCATCAGTTCTGAGCACGACTACGTTATGCACACTGCTCACCTCGTCGAAAAGATACAAAACGTTCTTCAGATTGAAGGAAAAGTCGACTTTTTCCCTCATAGCAATCCTAAATCCTACAATTTGATCGTAAGCCAGTCCGCTACGGTGTTCTATACATTCCTTGATCTCAAGGAAATTTGTAATGCGTCGACAAGTCGGCCGGTCATCTGGTTTGAAGCTCCAGCAAAGCTTCAGGAGAGACCACATTCTGTCATCAATGACGTCTATCGCCGATGCGGGATAGCTGATCTGCGTTTGGCTTGGTATCTTACCCTTCAAAACAATGTTGATCACAGCAGTCTCTGAACAAATTTCGTAAAATGGCACGCGACGCGTCAAAATCTAAGAGCACTAGGGGTTGGTCCAAAGAAGGTAGAAAACCGGGAAATGGGTACGTACCTGATAACAGAGACAACCGAATGCCCATATGTCGCTCGCTCGACTCGGATACGAGCTTAACTCAGCCAATAGTTCTGGAGCTAACCAACGGTAACTCTCGCTGTTTGTTTCATCAACCAAAGGTTCTGCAGATGCTTCACCACGGGCTAGTAATAGGCCAAAGTCTGTTATACAGGCTCTGCCAAAGGAAGTGATAAGAACATTGGTCTAGGCCATGACATTACTTAATATGACTGCGGAGATATAAATTTGAGGCATACACTTTTGAGGTCACCATGAATGACGCCTTTGTCGTGCAAGTACTTGAGACCAGTAGCCACGTCTAAGATCTTGGCCGATCAATTAGAATACCACCGTTGCGTTGGGACACCATTCACTTACAAAGGGCCTGCGAGACACAGTAGGATTCTCATGTAAATAATTCATCAAGTTTCCATTTTCTAGCCAAGGGGAAACCAGACATATCTTCCTCTCGGGACCGAGATGGTAGATACCATAAAATGGCAAGATATTTGGATGATCTAGCTGGCTCCAAAGAATAGCCTCCTGTAAAAATGACTGTTGTAGTTGTTTCAGATCGACGACTACTGTGCTCATCAAAGATGGGATCACCTTCAGCATAGCCTTGTTGTTTCGTTTTCTGGCTATATGGATAACTTTGAGGCACAAGACCTGATCCCTATGACGCCCCCTGTAGATGTCACAGAAGCCTCCAGCTCCTTCTCGTGGTCCAACAATGACGTTATGAAGAGCATCGCACGCAGGGTAGCATTGAGATGCTTCACAAAGACAACGAAGGGTGATGAAGATACGCCTCCGAACTTGGATCTTGCTCAGGTCCAAGGCAAGAAGAACCTGTGACAAGAGAATGAAGTGCACCGGCTATGAACTTTTCTTTGGAAGCTTACTGAGTTTAGGAATTCAATGGCCATTTGAGCTCGGTCTCCCCTGATCTCCAATAGGGCTTTCGTTTTCTGGCGAGACTGAATAATATCTGTTAGATAACCTAAGAGTTCTAGAAAGTCCACCGAAGATGATCTGCTCGATTCCCCGAAAAGTCCCCACATAAAAGACTCTTCAGACTCAGACCAACCCGCCGAGATTTCTTGGTTTAGTCTGATACGTGAGTCAGCATCAAATTCGAGATTGTCGGATGCGTTGGTGGCTTCTGATTTGCGCAATCGAACCTTATTTCCGGTACTAGGGCGGTCCAACTCAGATGAGAGAGTAGGACTACTCTGAAACCCTGTCGGCGTAGCCCAATCATCGCCGACGATAGTATGTGACATGGCGTCAACTGAGATGAACAACGCATCTTTCTCCTCTTTAGATTCGGTGATCGGTTTTTGAGCGCATTCAGAAACTGGGCTGTGGGTCTGAAGATGGAGATCTTGTGAAAGATTTTCGAAATTAGGAGTTCCGCCCAGACTTGGTACATCCCCAATATTCCTAAACAGCAACTGTGGATCCGTCACGGATTCACAACCAGGTAAGCACTGAGCCGCAGCTAAGGAATGGCTGTGTATCTGAGTCTTAGTAAGCGATACGTGGCTAAACGTTGAAACAAACCTGGTAAATGTTGAAATGATAACTGGGATATCGATCCGCAGATGTTCGGCATGAATTACTGTAGTTACTACAAGGATATGTGACACTTGAATGCGCGATTGATAATTGAGAGTTGGGTCGACATCGTTTATGGGTATAGGACACGCTAGTTCAACTGTAAAGGTTGTTGCATGGTCTAATCTCGGTGAGCTGGTGCTATGTTGCGATATTAGCACAATTGTAGGCTGCTTCTTGAGCGGTGCATTATGGTGAGGTTGTTGGTCTGACTCGAGTGTCGTGATGAGCTGCAGCAATCGAGCCTCGAAGTCGATTCTCCTTGGGATGACACGATAAGATCCAAATGACAGTTCGGAGACGAGTCTAATGGTTTCTCCCGGGCTGAAGCATGATCGCATAGGTCTAACCGTAAAGGACATGCTTCCATTGGAAGTGTGTCCTGGTTTTGAATGGTGATAAATGGGCCAGGCAGGATGATGTTCATATTTGATTATCGTAACAGGTACGGTGCACGTAAAAGGTTTGTCAGACCAAAATTTGATCCTGTCCACAGCTCAGCACTGATCGAGAATTCATTATTCTGCATTATAACGACACACCTGTTTTCGCGATATACGATTGCATGAAGTAGATATTGAATATGGACTTTGAGGCCTGTGGGGAAAAACATCAGACAGTGGGGAGAGCATATTGTCAATAAGATACTAATTACCAGGTCTATCGAGAGTGACAGTAGGTGGTAGGTTTTCTGGGATTTCTATTGAAAATGGAAATCTTCTCTGTAAAACGGTCAATGATAGATTTATCTCACTTCATGGATGAATTGCTCACCGAATACATGTTGCTAGATTTTCTACCTGTCCAGAGTACGATTTCTTCGAGTTTCTCCACGGAGGTGACAGCACTTTGCCCATCTATTGAGATGGTCTCGGACTTCTGGAATTCGATTTCAACTGCAGAGGCTGGGACACCTAAAAAAGGGAGGGAGATGAGAACCTCCTGAACCAAGAATCGAGGCTTTCAGCTGTTAGCATGGTAAAAGACAAATCTTTGTACCCCTTCGATTCGGGCGCCATGCTCAGCGCCGGCGTTCTGTGGTATACCAGGAAAGCCTACGGACAGTAACGTGAGAAGACCATCGCACGATTGTGAACGGGATTCAGACCACAGACAAAGCCTGCATCAGCAGTAGGAACGATTTCTCTAGCGTGTAGTTAATGGTGGTCAGTGGATTTGATCAAAATGACAGGATGAAACATACATATGGTCAGTCGACATGGGGGTAAAGTGCAAGGTGTTTCATTTGTCTGCATATCATCGAGGCGGTCTACTCACAGCTCTAGATCGACTCACGCGATCGACAGCAAGAGTAAATATTTACACCACGAACGTGCATCTACGTGCCTGTTTATATGAGTGTGAGAACATGGCGAGCCATGCTCTATCATGCTGTTCCGATCGTCAAGGCCTCATAACAACATCCTTCCATTGAAGCATTATAATGGAGAGGACTCGTTGCATCATGTGATCATCGCTGTTCGAAAAACAAAATACCGTAAAAATTGTACATGGGCGGTTGTGAGGAATTCCAGCCATTGATATAAGGGTGATGTTGTGAATAATTTATTTTGTTTTATTATTTATCACTGATCTTGATATAAGAAGAGAGCCCTCAATGAATTTTTCATGGTTGAAAGTGCATTGTTGGAGCAGTGTCATATGACTATTGTTGATCCATTAAGACATGGTCCTGTATATAAATTCATCCATCTGTAGAGGTATCAGTCTTTATCCCAGACAGACTCTATTCTCCTCAAGAACTGTGAATGTCTGACCACGAGATTATTCGTTATATTCTTTCTTATCCCTACCTGAAGAAACCACAATGTTTCTTATATTCTACCACGTGTCATTTGAAGTTACTTCAGTTCCTGCATTATCATCAAGGATATGCCTGCAATTCTCGAGCATTTCTAGGTTCGAAAGCGGCTCCACTCGGGAAAGTGTGGTCTAGCAGAACTCAACTCATGAAGACAAGGCCCAATCAAATCTCGGATCTTTAGCAAAATACAGATACAAATAGTAATAAACGAAGCTCAACCTCTCTGGATCGCCACGAAAAGATATAGGAGCAGAATGGACGATGAAACAGCAGAAATTGAACTGGTATGTATGTGTACATGGAAAGTATGACCCCCTTTACAGTGATTGCCCTCTGTAGCTGGAGCAAAACCTACAGAAAACGCGCCAAATCTCCAAGCGAATGACATGTACGAATATAATTGTCTACTGTATAACTTCTCGTTGACCTGATTAGCTATACTTGATAGCTTCGATACGCGGCTTGCTAAGCTTGAGAAGTCGATTCTGCCCCTGTATACCGCTGCTCAGATCCTAAACCGCCGATCTCATAGTATGCAGGCCATTTATATCAGATGTTCAGAGATTGTTGATGTCTTTATGACCAGATATCGATCAGGCATTGTCCAAAATAGACGAGATGGCTAGTAGTCAAGAAGATTTGGCAGCAGAAGAGGCGATGATTCTTCGAGGGTGAGCCATGTTACGTAAAACATTTGAAGATATTCTCAAAATCACCAATAGTCCACAGACGGATAACTCAGAGTTGTATAAGGAGGCCTTGGACAGGTTGAACGCTAAAATTGCGTTCGATCCTCACAATCTTGACCTTACTAAGACTGTACGCGTCGTGCAGTGGACTTGTCACCTATCTTACATCTTGTATACATAGGCTCGCCTCGTTGAAACTGGAGCCAAGAAGCTTACCCAGCTCTATACTACTATCGTTGCCGAAGGCTCTTCTGGTAACGCTCCCACAGCCCCAGACTCTCTTTCTACGAGTTTTCCTTCATCCCTTTTTTCGAACTTATTACCTCTGGTTTCCTATCTCCACACTCTCCCCCTACCATCAACACATCCTTCACATCCTGCAGCACCTGCCATCATGTCGACCTTGACGGAAGCTCAGAAGGGTTACGCTGATATGCGAGGTAATTGGAGTGTTAAATGTCTTGAGGGCCAAGGTAAAAGGCTCGTTACGCGAGCCGACACGACGGACCCCATTTCGACTGGATTGGAGTTTGGTCAATGGGTCGAGACCCTCTTGGCCGTGGCTGAGGCATGTTATATTCATCATGGATGTGTCTGTTCCTCTGAAACATCCTGTAGGATGAATACAAGCTTCTAAAGAAACTGTCGCTTCTGACAAAACCAGAGTCTATCGCGTCATCATATGGTGCTCTGATAAAGCCCATGTTGAATCTCTTCGGCACCGTGCTCAATCAGTTGACCACACTCATCAAAAAGTCATTACAGAAACATAATTTCCTTGCCCTCTCAGCCTACGACGCTCTCCTTCAACAGCAGCACTCATGGGAGGAAGTTTTGTCGAGGCGAGGCTCTGAATATTTCGACGACAAGAACGAGCTTCGAGATGGACTACAGGCATTACGGCAGATTTGCCTTCGTAGCTTCCCGGAGTTCCTTGTTGACCTCAAGCTTGGAGCCAATAACCGTGATTTGGATACAAGCGTTAAAGTGGTGGATCCTGCAGTTCAGGTAGAAAACTACAATAATGAACAGCCCAATTCTGTCAGCACTCACTACGGCCGATCTAGACAGTCAAGTATTTGGAACGAATACCTAAAGTACGAACCGCAGTATCCTCTGCACTGTTGGCATTAGGAGATGGAAATTGGAAGATGGGTGAGGGTGTTCAGGTTGGCAAACCCTCACAGGGCGGAATAACTGACGAGAATGTTATCCTGGACCACTTCCTGTGTAAATTACCCCGTTCTTCTCCTTGCACAGTGATACTGATTGGTCATCTGTAGATGATGTCGTAACAAATGTTATCAATAGCCTCAACGCCATCTCGCGCTTGCGTCGACCAGCCTTCGGCTCAATATTCCTTCTCAACAACATTTCATACTTGCGTCGTCACCTCATATTACAACCTGATCACCCAGACCTCGGCCCTCTTATTTCTCAACCCACTATCGACACCATCAACTCCAACTGGCGCACCGCTAAAGCGGCATATTTCGATACGAATTTCTCGCCATTGATGCAAGCCATCAGTGATGATCCAAAGGAAAAAAGCGGGAAATCACAGGCAAAGGAGAAATTCACAAGATTCTTTGACTTACTTGAAGAGGTTATCGAGCGACATCGGATGGCAAGGGTTTTGGGTGAAGATAAGGAGGCAAGGGAGGCTGTTGCCGATGAGATCGTAATGGTGGTAATACCTAGCTTGAGTAGGTTTACACAGAAACAAAAAGAGAAGGAGTTCAGTCGGAGTGAGCTACTTTTTGCCTTACTTCTTGAACTGACGCTCATTAATGACTTGATTCCTCAGATCCGCAGAAATGTGAGTTAGCTTGTTTACGATCTTCAAACCGAAGTAGTTGACTGATTATGTCTTGTGTGTCCCGCGCCATAGATATCAAACAGAGTCCAGATGATGTCGAAGCCCGACTTCGAAACTTGTATAATTAATGCATGCTAAAATCAGATGTCCCTTTTACTTGACATTTCTCCAACTGGATGTACATTGTTTCAATGGACATCTAATAGGGTTCACAGTACTATTTTGTAAGGTGAATAGAGGTATTTGTTTCGCCCAATTGTTTACTCACCTCGTCATTTAGACATATTGGGAAAAGGGGGCATCACTAGCCCCCACAGTGACCAATGAAACGCAATTGATACATGGAATTGCTCAATGGTCACTGCGGGAGATAGTGATGCCCCCTTTCCCCAATATATCTGATACTGTCCCCAACTCTATTGCCAACCTGTGAGGTTTGACTGACCTTAGCAATACCTTGTATGGTGCTAGGTTGAGTAGCATTCTTTGGACTTATATTGGCTGGTGCCATCTAGGGCGATTATTCCCTGTATTCATGAAACTGCTAGTCTTAGGCCATTGTTCATCAATCTTCTTAGAATATTGCATCTTTAAAGGAGTAGATGATCTGAAGCTAGGGCTTTGATTCTTGTGATTTCTGTTCCATCTGTACTATAGATGCTTGAACAGACTTGGTGTCACCCCGAGTGTATTTGACTTTTAGGCATATATGGTTCCCATGTCATTTAAGGACAATTTTAGTGCTCAGGAAAATAAGCAGGATCCTGGGGCATCACTCAGCGTATCAATAATTATCTTTCTGATGAGCTTATGAAAGAGAGAATATATAATATTTATTTTTCATTTGTCCTCACAACATAGTCCACACCTGTTTCTTACCTATGTTGAAGTATGAGCCTCTTATCTATAGATTGTAATATCCATTTTGTCATTTCATCCTTTTGTAATTTTTGTTTCACATTTATTTCAATTTTAAAGGTCACTCACTATAGTTACACCTGCATGCCGATTATTGTGCAGATGCAATTATTCTGTGGACCTTCATAAAAATGTTCTCTTACATTGTTCTTTTGCTTAGTTTTGTTCCTTTCTCAGTCCTAGTGGCTTAAGTAGTCTTTTTTCATTCATCCCGAATCACTGTATATCTCTTGTTATTCTCACCTCTTTTCTAGACCTACTTTGCCTACTGATGCTGTTAGGATAGCAAACTCATGATGATATTTCTAGTTTTTCAGACTGAGCTCTTCTGTTCTAATATTCCATTGTATTGCTGAAATCATGATAAATGTCTGATGGAAAACCAAATTACTCCGCTAAGCTTGACAAATAAATGATTAATTTGCCAACCGTACTTGATTCTATCCACATCAATGGCTTCCAGAGTTATAGCGCCTTTGCCTTCGCGTGGTAATACACCGGTGGACGCGCGACGCTCTGTCCCCCCTGATGACATATTCACAGCTGCTCAAGCATACAAGAACATTTGGGATCATTTTTATAGCTGGAAAGCAGAATATAATAGGCTCGAAATGAACCAACTCTGCGTGAGTCTTACGGAAGATATTCCTGCAGTTAAGAAAGATGGACGAGACTCCCCGGATGCGGACGACTGGTACTCAGAACACTCCTATCCCTCATCTTATTCTCCTTCCGAGCTTGCTACCGAGCTCGATGATGACTTGTGCAGCCTTGATAGCGAGAGACTATTCCTTGCATTTGAGGACCCCGAGACAGCCATCCCTCACCTCTTGATCTCTGTATATCGGGAGCTTCCAGAAGACCTTGTGGACGTATCTGAGAATCTATGGTGTGATCAGTCATTCAAGGCCGATTCCTACCGGGTTCCCATATACTCAGGGTTTACTCAGACCTCAGGCAAGATAGATCCAGATTTCTTGCCACACCCACGATATTTCTCTTGTACATCTATCTCTCGTAACTTATCTCCTTTAGCTGTAAAATCAGACAGCCTGGCATTCTCACCATTCGAAGATGATGTGGTCTTTGATCATAGCCGATATCTAAGGGCATTTCTGTCTTTTGATTGGCAGTCAGATTTTTTGGACCCTGATGGTGAGTCTACAGCAGTTACTTATTTATTCTTTATCATACCGATTATTATCTGAACACAGTGGAAGTCATACAATTGGAGGTAGTCCGTCGACTATACCATGGCTTTGGTCTTTCTGATTCCCAAATCGACGAATTGAACTTTTTCACTAAGTTGAGGAGTAGCCATGACAGCGGTCTGCTTTGGGATGCGTCTCAACGGGATCTGCTTTCATGGCCCGGAGCAAGGCTCTCAGAATATCCTGACCTTCATATCTCCGACTTGCAAGCAATGCCATCCGATGCTGAAATCTCTGTGCATCTCAGACTCGGATCAAACATCTTTTGTCCAAACCTTAACTGTATATATACACCTTGTGGAATTCATCGTACGCATGACCTATCTATGATCCCAACTTGTACTGAGATGTACAAGGTAACATCGACTTCCCCTTGAAGTCGACTAGTGCTACCCTGACCTCCCATCAACTTCAGCTCTCAAAGGGTAATCCTTGTGGTAACGATTGTTTCAGACATCTTGATCTCTTGGATAATGCTACATTAGTGTGTGCTTTATACATCATACTCCCTTATGCTGTATAGTAATTTCCTGATCATCATCCTCAGGAAGTTCTTAGCTTGTGCGATGAAGAGGAAATGCAAGTTATCAAGGGGATTCTAGATATATCACCTGACATTTCACCCTGCGATTTGAGTGTAATCGTGCATGCAAAGTGTCGAGATGTAAGTTGGTATCAATCATTTTCACTGGGGGGCCTTTTGAATGATATTGTACAAAAGGTCTTTATTTACCGCACACAGCTCTATGCTGACGAAACTATTGAAGAAAATATTATTTATGAGCAATCTTATGTGAAACCCAGTTGGTTTTTTGGTACATTTTTGTGCTGTCCCTCTTTATGCTCCTGATAGCTGAATGAACACCAAGAGGATGATCCATCTTTATCTGGTACAAGAGACGGAAAGGCCGGGTTCTCTCCATTGAACCCTTGTCATCACAAAGGGGCATGTGGTAAAGATTCTGGATGTGGCTGTTTTCTCAACAAACACCATTGTCAGAGAAACTGCCAGTGTGGACCAACTTGTGAGTGATCCTAGTCTCTGACATTCTTATTTCCTGGCCCACTAAAAATGACAGGTGTGATTCGATGGAAAGGTTGTTCTTGCTCGCGCGTACATGGATCTAGGAAGAAATTGTGTTCTACAGATGATTGTCCATGTCGGGCTTCCGGTAGGGAGTGCGATCCTGAAATGTGTAAGGGTTGTGATGCAAGGTACGAGCTCTTCATCAACTCACCAGCCTCCCTCCTGATGTGATCAATCAAATCATTATCCTTGGTCTCAGAGGTAGGTCCATCAATACTTCTGAGAAGTTATAGAACTTGAGATTACTTGAATTTTTAGGGAGGAAATCCCCGAGGCAGAATTTATGCTTCAATGTCAGTTGCCAGCGCGCACAATTTCCGGTAAGTCTACTATTTTTCTGGATGGACATTATGATCATTGGAGCTTTAACACAGCACCTTTACATCGCTCGAGGTTCCTGGGGTCTCGGAGCTTTCACAACCCAGAAAATACTCCAAAACGAGGCTATTGGGGGTAAGATCTATCAATCCATGTCAACTCCGGGATTTGAAATCAGTGACAGAATATACTGGAGAACTACAACCCCTTGACTCGGAAGCGACGTCCGAGCAAGTCTCACCGTAAGTAATCTGTAAGAATAACCTTACTCCATTTGACTCCGAATCTCTCCAGCATTCCTTATTACACGGGCCTGAACTATAAGTTTGACCTCAATGACAGCTGGATAGTTGATTCAATGTATATGGGTAATGAGATGCGGTATCTTAATCATGAAGGGCCTATGTTGAGCGAAGCCACGAACAAATCGACAAGAGTTGCAAACTGTCATGGAAGAGGTGAAATTGCGGATCAGATGATTATTCCTCTAGTTTACTTATCGAAATATAGTCGTCTATGTCAACAACTGCCATCACATCATGTTTTTTGCTGGTGGGTCATCTTTGGAGTAACCAAGCTGACGCGGACTCTGACTTAGCTAAATCGAGATCGCCGCATTGAAGCAGGATCTGAATTATTTATCAACTACGGTGTTGCTTACTGGACGGAACAGGACGAATGGGCTGGTGCAAAGGAAAAAGTTTACTGGCGTTGAGTGTACAATCGCCTGCTGAGATCGTTCTTTACTGTACTTCAATCATGACACATTCAAGTACCACCTCTTCATTTGGAATTTCAATCCCATCTATCGATCACTATGCTTGATCATCTGTTGTTGAATTTTTGACTTATGCACGAAGAATCGAGTTAGACACGACTTTGAAGTGGAAATTTCTTACGACATTCACATCATTCACTCTTGAATGCCATCTTTTCCGAGGTTGTTCTTGCTGGCTAGCGAAAAGAAATATCAACCGCGACGTTGGGTCGATAGCAAAGTGGCATGCGTTCAATGTTTTATTGATTGTTGGGTGATCATAGTAGAAGAACACTACGAACCTTGTAAAGTCGTCGCCCGCGACATATTTATACTCGAATCAACCCATAAGTTTCCATGCGGCTATACTAGTGCTTTGACAGTTACTTTCTAGAAATGCGTTTTTTATTAGCAGGACAATGAATCAATTTACGATCATCGGATATAAACAAAAGGACACGAAGGATAGGCAGAACGGATGACTTATATCTGTATCATAGAAGATCGCAATTCAATCAAAGAGAGGCTTTCGAAGCATCAGCGAGGCGCTTCTCTCTGAGAGGTGGGAAGCGTCCCTTGTACTTAGTCAATAGATAATCCTGCGGGGCCTAATGAGTCGGTATTTGTCGATGAAGAGTATATCTTACTGCATCAAAGGTCTCCTGGAAGCTCTTGCGGCCTTTCAGTGCGGCAAGGTATTCTCGAAACCTGCCAAATTTTGGGTCTGTTTGCAGAATTTCGTATGCTTTCTTTCCATCTCCCTCGTCAAAAGCACCTAAGTCATTTTTGATAGCCAATTCAGCTCTAGCCAGGAATGGTGCGACAGCAGCGTCCGCAATAGACCATTCTCCAACCGCGTACCCCTCTGCTGGTAGAAGTACTTGGATGGCTTCTATTCCTTGTAGGAGATTGTCCAGACTTTCACCCTTGGTTGCCGAGGCATGCCATGCAGGAATGAACTTGGACGAGAATACTTCAATGAAAAAGCGAGCTTTGGCACGGAGGACAGGGTCTTTGGGAAGGAGGACTTTAGAGGTTGAAATATCGGCAATAAACTCAATAAGAACTAGAGACTCCGCTAGTTTGTGGGACTCTGAAGAGGGTTGGTCTGGTGGAGCCTTTGGTCCACCATATACAACTGCTGGAACCTAAGTATGGGTATGTCAATACTCGTAGCTTACATAGAGCAAGTAGATTGGCACACCTTGCTTACTGGGTTTATCCTTGGAGCATACCAGTCAGGCTTAGCCTGAAGATCAATTTCATATCGATCAAAAGGTATTTCAGATTCATTGAGAGCAATTTCAACCTATCGATCACCCATAAGTGATGTGATTAGTAGAACAGGATCTCTGATCATATTACCCTTTGTGCGAAGGGGCAGATCTGTTTAGAAAGGACAGTCAATTTCATCATTAGAGTATGTATTGCTCAAGGCATACTTTGGCAGAATAAAGGGTGAGGTGCTCGGGCATTATAAACCTGGGAAGCGACTGGGCCCCTAGGATTTATACTCTCACAGGGGACAATCAGCTGTCCACTTGCCGGCCACGTGATGCTGTCCACTGATCTGTCCACTAAATCTGGATGTCACACTGTCACACGGTTCCAGGGTTTTGAACTTATTTAGCCTTAGATGAGGGTAGAGCCCCGGAACCGTGTGACATCCAGATTTAGTGGACAGATCAGTGGACAGCATCACGTGGCCGGCAAGTGGACAGCTGATTGTCCGCTGTGTCTGTAATCCATCCCGGCCCGGATGTCAGTCGATATGTCACGTCTATCAATATCTGAGAAGTTCATAGCCCATTCATGGAAACCATATGCTTAGCTGAATGAAGATGGTATCATATTCCCAACTAACCCTGGATTCTTCGTCATGTCTGTGAAAAATAAACGTTAAATCTATTTGGAGTTTGATTGGACGATGTTAGACAGAATGTCCAGCCAGACTTGTCGACAGTAAACCCATTTAGGAGTTCTATATGGTGTCAGCACCAGCAGTCCTTGTTCAAATTTCTATTACTAGGATGATCTCTGATCTCGAGTAGTCACAGTGGTATTGATGTGACAATGCAACTTCTTTCCTGTCGCTTCCTTATATTTTTCCCACCCCTCTTTTGCACCTGTGCAGGCCCAGAACCCGCTCGTCATGGGTGCCCGCCTTCAGCTTCATATTATGTATTGTCTCTACCATACATTGATCATGATATGTTTCGCTATTTTGATACTGAATCATAACGAAAAATGTGTTATTTCTATTCTTAAGTTTGGCAAATAAAAGTGTTGGACATTTTAGCTAACTGTCTCGTCTTTTTGCTCCTGAGAAGATGCCAGCCTGTCTCGTATAGTCTCTCCCTCTCTACGCCACTGACGTTTCTCATGTGCATCGTACGCATCCCGTTGATCTATCCAGCGTTCTTGTACATCACGAACATCGCTTAGAGGGCCCTTCAGTGGTCCTGCTGCAGAGGAGAAAAGACCGTGTGCATTAGGCCGCAAATCAGGAGCATTGTCCATTTGATCTATAGCATCTGGAGGAGGTTGGGCGTCAGGGGGAGGGATGAAAACGTAGCCTGTTGCCCGATCGATCACCCTAGTGAGGTTCAACATGGAATGTTTGTCCTATAGATGTGATAGTCGATAACAGATATAGAGGCATGTAATACCAAAACTCACTTCAACTGCTAGCGTTTCGAAACCAACAAGGCTGAAATCTTCAATGAGGGAAATTATAGCCATATTGAGAGCTGAGAATCTGGCCGGTGAAGATGATGTTAACGAGTTTTCGAGATAGGATAAGTCTTGAACCTCGGTGTAGAAGTCAAGATTAAATTCTGTCAAGTATGATTTATGAATGAAATTCTCGCCGATTGATAGACGCACCAAGTTCCCCATACTGTTTAAGAAGGTCAATCTTTGATAAGACATTGATATGTGGTAGTTCCAGATGTAGCATTGCTCTCAGTGAGAGGAGCAATACAGAAACATATTTAGCTGCATCGGTAATATAGTGAGCATCGCAAAAATGCACCGCGGCTAACTGTCCTGGATGAATCATAAGTGAAAATGATAGCAAGATTTGCGTAATGACGCACCCTGAATCCACTCTTGACCAATCTCTTGACAACCCTCTTGATACTGTCATGATTCGTGCTTAATTCCACTTGTCCGGGCAGATCAAAAAGGACATATGCATCGTCCCCTAGCTCCTTCAACTTCTCCTCGAGCCAGTCATAGTTAGTCTTCAAGTACTCCATTGAATATAACATCCCGCCATTTGGACCGAGACCATATTCCTCCATTACCTCGTTCAGGGAGATAAGTTCAGATATGTTGATCGCACAAGGATATGGTATCGTATCATTTGCAGGGTCGAGGTTGACAACGGCTATTGGTCTGTTGATGGCACTGAAAAGCTGATATTTACCGAAGCAATATGTGGATTTGCCACTTCCAGGTGAACCACAAATGATCTCACCGAAAGGCATGTGGTGGTAGGACGTGTAACAATGC
>Ga0153942_1000428_pt1 | contig 16376 bp, 11 predicted proteins | sample TSNJ026MetaG_FD_104731 | JGI IMG/M metagenome (GOLD analysis project Ga0153942, IMG submission 104731) | Attine ant fungus gardens microbial communities from New Jersey, USA - TSNJ026 MetaG | ecosystem: Host-associated > Fungi > Mycelium > Unclassified | place: USA: New Jersey, Brendan T. Byrne... | reverse complement strand
GGCACTTTGCAGCACATATTTTTCCTGGACTTCTCTTGTTATTTTCTGCAATATAGCACAGGCATTTGTCAGACGGACAGATAAAGCATAATGCCCCTGGAATTCAGCAGGGACAATGGAGCACAAAGTATGCACCAATTTCCTGCAAGTCTGATCGAACCTGTCGGATTCCAAAAACCTGTCTTCAGATACAACAGCCAGAAATGTTTTTTCCCGGACAATAACTGTGGAAGTATTAAGGAGCTCAGAGATTACATTAGCAATCGGGTATTTCCAGGAATTTTCATCCCAATCATACATTTCTTTATCAGGCAGAGCCTGCAGCAACAGCATATGATAGCTATTATTAATAAGGGAAGACGGTAAATGCCGCCCATGCAGTTCCCGTTCCAGATAATCGGCATCAGAAGAGATATTACCTGCCAGCAGATCATACCAAAAAGTGTTTGTACGCTCCTGTATAGATTCATTCCAATAATTTACCATTAATTCTTTTTCTCTGACCGCCAGCATTTCCCTTCTCTTTAGTACGGCACGCTGAATGACTTCCTCAAGCTTTGTGTAATTGCAGGGCTTTAGTATATAGTCAAACATTTGCAGCCTGACAGCGCTGAAGGCATAATCAAAGTGGGAAAAGCAGGTTATAAAAATGCATATGGTATCATACCCGTTTGCACGTACCCATTCTATGAGTTCGATTCCATTTCCTTTTGGCATTTCAATATCACATAAGAGAATATCCACGGAATGAGCAAGAAAGACCTCCTGAGCCTGCTGTAAGCGGTAGGCTTTATATACATTCTCAATGGATAATGTCTGCCAGTTAAGTGATATGGCAATACTGTCCACACTGACGGTTTCATCATCTACAATTAATATATTCATATACGGTCTCCTTTATATATTTGAAAAGATATCACAATATCAACGGGAAGTGCGATCACATGCCCTGGTTCTTTGTTATATATATTTGAAAAGGTATCACAATATCAACCTGTGCACCCGCGCCGGGTCTGTTGGTAAAGTTCATGGAAAAAGAGTCCCCAAACATTAAATGCAGGCGTTGGAAGATGTTTTTCGTACCTATATTATGTCCATCTGACTGGCTGAGCATATTCTGTGTCTGCAGCCTGGCAAGAACTTTCTCTGAATAACCGTTGCCAGTATCCCAGATGCAAAAATGAATCTGACTGCTCTCATGAACTCTGTTAATTTCAATATGGATTTCAATTATCTCTCCATTAACAACTTCATACTTTATAATATTTTCTACCTGGAACATCAGAATCATGGGAAGGATAGCTGCATTCTGTAAGTCTTCCCCGATATTCATGTCTAAAACGATATTACCAGGGAATCGTACTTTTGACAATTCCACATAATTCACTACTTTTTCAATTTCAATGTGAAGAGGAACTGTAGACGCATCAGAAAGTGCATAACGCAAATGCTCTCCCAAATAAACAGTTATATGCTGGATACCGTTCAGATTACCTGTTACCGACATGTGATAAATGGTATTGAGACAATTAATTAAAAAATGGGGTGCAATCTGGTTTTTAAGCGCCTGCATTTCCGTAAGCTGCTGATTCATTTTTTCCTCATATACATTGATTTTGAGCGTGGTAATACGCTCTACCATCTGGTTAAAGGCAAGATTTACATCAGAAAATTCGCTGCTGGTAATTTCATTGGGAAGCCTGACAGAAAAATCACCGCTCCGCAGGGCAACCAGAGAATTTTGTAATTGCGCCAGGGGAGTCTGCAGGTATCTGCGCAGCATATAGGCGGCAATGGCAGCCAGGAGTACAAACAGGATACCGGTTATTATAAAGAATATGGTAACGGGTTCAAGCTGCTTTGTAACCCTGCTGTCCAGAACAAGTAAGAAGATGGCACCGCTTTTTGTGTAAGAGGTATTTATGCCTACCACAATATAATCTTCATCAAGGCGTAGATTATGATATCCCTGATCTGCATACTGTGAGGAAATTGTATAACCTGCCTGGGCAGATAAAATAGTATAGCAGCTATCCTCATCATAGGAAAAGAGAATAATTGGTTCCGATGAATTTGGCAGATCAACGCGGGAAAGAAGCATAGTAAAATCCGTCCAGGCTCCTACATAGCTATCCCGGACTTTCAGAATACGCATAAGATAAAAGTGCTCATCAACATCAATGGCAAACCAATGTTGACTTCCATAAGAGCTGAGAGTACCCGCGTCCAGCTGTTCCCGAAACCAGTCAGTCAGATAATTCCCAATGCGGGCATTGGCAGAGTCGGCAGAAGCGTAAATAAACTGCCGGCCGGTGGTTGGAAAGACAAAAAGCCCCTGCATCATAGACATGGATGTGATAGCTGTCTTAAGCTCATTCTGCAGCATATGTAAAGAAGAAAAATAACTGCTGTCCTGAAGATTCTTCTCAACAACAGAAAGATTTGGTGTATCCATGGCAAAGGATAAAAGGTAGGAGCTGACATCATATAAATCAGCAGAGATTCTGTTATCACCCTGAGACAGGCTGTCAGAAAGCTGGCTGCATATGTTTTGCCTTAGTGTATTGATTACAAAACGTCCGTTTATCAATGCCAATATCAGCAGAAGCATATAAACCACAGCCATTCCTGTGGTGATTCTGCGTATGATGGAATATTTATATGACCGCGTGTGAAACATACAAAATCTCCTTCCGGTTACAATTAAAAGGGTTCATGTTACTGTTTGCACTGCAGGTGTGAACTGTAACGGCTTTATTATAACTTTTATCATTATCTTTGTAAATAACTGTGAGGATTTCCTCAAATTTGTGTTATTTTATCTAAGATTTGTTATTTTTTTACGGTTATATATTCTTTATAATGTAACCATCATATAACATTGAGAAGATAAAGAAATGTTTCTTCTCTACAGGAAAAGGAAGGAAGGGTTGATATGAAAAAGAAGATTGCAATGGCACTGATATTGACACTGATACTGACAGCATTTGGAGGATGCGGCAGTAATAACAATGCGGAGAAATCCACTACGCAAAATCAGGAAGATACACAAAATCAAGCCAACACACAAGAATCGGCAGGTACAGAAATAGCTTATACTGGAGAACCGGTAACTGTAGTGCTTAGCTTCCTGGCATTCACTATGCCGTCAGCGGAAGGGGAAGCAGCAGTAGAAGCCGCTATCAATGAAATAACCAGAGAAAAAATAGGAGTGGAGGTTGATTTGCTTCCTCTTGACGGAGGTTCCTATACACAGCAGATCCCTCTGATGCTGGCAGGTGGTGAGCAGGTAGATGCATTCAGTATGCTGGGGATGAGTTATAGCACAATGGTCAACAGCGGATATACATTGGATTTAGAAGAAAATGATTTAATTCAGACTTACGGACAGGGAATTATAGAAGAAGTAGGTGCTTATCTGGATGGCTGCCGTATCGGCGGAACCTTGTATGGTCTGCCCCAGAACAGAGACTTGGCAAGTCCGGGTGGATATATGATTGCAAATGAATATCTGGACACTATTGGATACGAATATGATGCTGAAAATGTAAACATGATTACAGAAGAGGAAGTAGAGGATATATTTGCCAGGCTGCATGAAGCATATCCGGATAAAACCGTACTCGTGGAACAGCAGCTGGCAAGGGTTGCGGTTTTTAATGATTATGCAGGCGGGGATTGGTATGGAGTTCTTATGGATCCGGCAAACTCTCTGGAATTAAAAGACTTGTACTCCGGTCAGGAATATATGGATTATTGTTTACAGCATTATAGATGGAATCAGTCAGGATATATATCTGCAGATGCATTGACAAATCAGGACAGCGCAATCAGTTTGGTAGGTGCAGGCAGGGCAATGGCTTATGCATGTGGTATCAAGCCGGGAATCATTTCACAGGAAAGCCAGAATACAGGAAGAGCTCTTTCAGCATTTCAAACAGAGGAAGAGTATGCAATGGCAAGCGGCGGATTCACAACCATGTGTTGGAGCATCAACTCCAATACTGACAATGCAGATGCGGTTATGAGATTATTGAATGAGTTTTATATTAACCCTGCGCTGACAGATCTTTTAAGTTATGGAATTGAAGGTACAGATTATGTGGTGAGTGAGGAAGGATTTTATACCTATCCGGAGGGAACAGATGGAAATGTTGGTTACCATCCTAATGTCGTAGTATTTATGTTCAATGAATTCATCGCCGGTGTATGGGAAGGCAATGACATTGATGTATGGAAACAGACAAAAGAGATGAATGAGAAAGCAACCATGAGTCTTGCTATGGGATTTACGTTTGATGGTTCTTCTGTTTCGGCAGAATACACTGCACTTAACAATGTATATGAGGAATACAGAAATCAAATAGAATATGGTTTCTTAGACCCTGAAACAGGAATACCGGAGATGGTTTCCCGTATGAAGGCTGCCGGACTGGATGAATATATTGCCGAAAAACAAAAACAGTTAGATGAATGGGCTGCAGCGCAGTAAGGCTGTGCCGAATAATAAGGAGTTCTGCCATGAAAACAAGGAAATTAAAGTTAATAAAAAAATATATACCCATATATGTTATGATACTGCCCGGTCTGATCTATCTGTTTTTTAATAACCTGATGCCATTACCGGGACTGGTTCTTGCATTTAAGAATTACAATGCAAGAGGGGGAATATTTGGCAGTCCCTGGGCAGGACTCCAAAATTTTAAATATCTGTTTGCCAATGATGCATGGTATATCACACGTAATACAATTCTTTATAATGTGGCATTCATTATTGTCAATACCACGCTTAGTGTTCTTGTGGCAATCGTATTAAGTGAAATGACCAGTAAGATAAAAAAACTGTTCCAGAGTGCAATATTACTCCCGTACTTATTATCCATGGTTATCGTATCTTACCTGGTATATGGATTCTTAAGCACTGATCAGGGACTTTTGAATAAGCTGTTGGTAAGTCTGGGCGGAGAAAGTATTTCGTGGTATGCCGAAGGAAAATACTGGCCTTTTATACTGATCTTTGTGAATGCCTGGAAGGGCGTGGGATACAGCTGCATCGTATATATGTCTACAATCCTTGGATTTGACAGAGCGTACTATGAAGCTGCAGCTATTGATGGAGCCAGTAAGTGGCAGCAGATACGCTTCATCACCTTACCGCTGCTTAAAGGTACTGTTGTGATGATGACTATGTTGGCAATCGGGCGAATCTTCTATTCCGATTTTGGACTATTCTATCAGGTACCAAGAAATTCAGGCGCTTTATATTCTATGACCAGTACAATTGATACTTATGTGTATCGGGGGCTGCTGGAAATGGCAGATATTAATATGTCGGCAGCAGCAGGATTTTATCAGTCCATTGTAGGATTCATTCTGGTACTTGGATCCAACCTGTTAGTTCGCAGAAAAGACCCGGACAGCGCATTATTTTAAGGAATCGGAGGTTAAAATCATGTTGGAATCAAACAGCAATAAAGTATTTAAGATATTCTCCTATGTACTGATGAGTGTGTTGTCAATTACCGCCATAATGCCGATGCTTTTATTGTTAACATCTTCTTTTACGGATAATACCACATTGGTAATGAATGGGTACTCTTTCTTTCCGGAGAAATGGTCTATGGAGAATTATAGATACATCTTAAATAACAGTACATTAATATTTAATGCCTATGGAGTTTCTATTGTCCTTACAGCTACAGGTACCATCATTGGTACGGCTATGACGGTATTGATGGGATATGGATTATCTAAAAAAGACCTGCCGGGACGAAAAATAATCAGTTTCATACTGATATTGACATTATTGTTCAATGGCGGATTGGTGCCTACCTATTTAGTATATACAAATGTGCTAAGTGTAAAAAATACTTTTTGGGGATTGCTTTTACCGGGACTGCTTATGAATGGATTTAATGTAATACTGGTAAAAAGTTATTTTGTAAGCTCTGTTCCGGAAGAGATCTTAGAGGCGGCGGAGATTGATGGTGCCGGGGAGTTTAAAAAATTCTATACCATAGCGCTTCCTATGGCGGTGCCGATTATTGCAACGATAGCATTATTTATTGGAATGGGTTACTGGAATGATTGGAATAACGGTTATGTATATATTTCTACAAAAACTGATTTATATAGTATCCAGAATCTGTTAAACCGCATCCAGCAAAATCTGCAGTTTATTATTTCCAATGCATCTACTTCAGGTGTTGGTCAGGCAGCTAATGATATTCCGTCAGAGGGTGTACGTATGGCGATTTCAATTCTTGGCATCCTGCCGGTATTGATTGTCTATCCATGGATGCAAAGATTCTTTATTAAAGGAATTACTTTAGGCGGGGTCAAAGGATGAGTGCGACACGAGGTCGCGTAGATGAATGTTTGGATATGCTGAAACACTGATGAATACTGATGATTCTAGTATATTACGAACCTCTTGTTCCGTCAAGAGTAACCTAGCAACAGGCGTAGATTCGGTAACGGTTTTCGCTAAGCTGTTGTGACAATGTAGCCCTTTAAGCAGATACCGTGAGGTGGAAGCGTTGCTGCCAGCATCAGGTGGTTAGGGAACTAGGTTATGGGTGATATGGTTAATGAAAGTGAACTGTTGATAAACGTCGTCATAACTAACAAGCGCAAGATGCTGAGCCGCTTGAACCAAAAGGTATACAGTCAGCTGCTCTGCTTCAACCTCAGAGCACACGGATAAAACGACTGTCGGCGAATAGACAGAACCTAAGTCACCTGCTAAGTTATCTATGGGAAACGTGGAAAGCCCGTAAATTTCTCCATAAGGAGTAGGCAGTCGTAAGATGAGCCAAAGAACTGCGGGTATGAGATGGTGGAGAAAGCGAATGCCCTTCTGTAGTGGGAGGGATAGGGGCAAATGCCCTGACACGAAAGTGTGCAGACTTCCACGTAAGGTGATTTATTACAAGAGAATTTGGAGAATTTCTGAAGAGAGGAAAGCAAATGAACACGAACGAAGTGTGTGCACCTGACCATAAAATCTTTAGCAGTCAAGAAATAGCGCGGCATAAAGACCATGTGAAGAAACTCCAGATGCGTATTGTAAAGGCGGTACAACAGGGAAAACACAACAAGGTAAAAGTACTACAATGGTTACTGACACATTCCTACAGTGCTAAGATATTAGCAGTCCATAAGGTGACGACCAACCGGGGAAAGAATACACCTGGAGTAGACGGAACCGTATGGAAAAGCGAAGCACAGAAAATAGAAGCAGTGAACACTCTGAAAAGGAGCGGATATCGCGCGAAGCCCCTGCGAAGAATCTATATTCCGAAGAAAAACGGAAAGAAACGTCCACTGGGAATCCCTACTATGCAGGATCGGGCACAGCAGGCACTTTACCTGATGGCACTAGACCCAGTAGCGGAAAGCCTTCTGGATAACGGAGTCTACGGATTTCGAAGGAAACGGAGCACAGCGGATGCAATCGAAGCTATATTTAATGCAACAGCAGCAAATGCAGACTGTGCGGAGTGGATATTAGAAGGTGATATAAAGGCATGTTTTGACCAAATCAACCACGAATGGTTATTGAAAAATATACCAACCGATAAGAGGATGTTAGAGCAATGGCTAAAAGCAGGAACAATCTTTGATGGAAAACACAGTGTTACAGAAGAAGGAACCCCTCAGGGTGGAGTCATTTCCCCCTGCATAGCGGTACTGGCACTCAATGGACTGGGCAGAGAATTAGAGCAGACAGTGAAACCCCGCAGATACGAAAAAGGCATAGGAGATGTGAACACCAAACTTCACACGGTATTCTACGCAGATGATTTCGTAATAACAGGCAGAAGCAGAGAACTGCTGGAAGGAGAAGTACTGCCGGAAGTTGAACGGTTCATGAGTGAGAGGGGACTGGAACTGTCAGAGGAAAAGACTTTGATTACCCATATAGGAACAGGTTTTGATTTTCTGGGACAAAACATTCGGAAATACAACAGGAAAGTACTGATAAAACCGTCAAAGAAAAATGTGAAAAGCTTCTTAGAAGAAATCCGCAGAGTAATCAGGAAACACCCAATGATAAAGCAGGAATCCCTAATAGGGATGCTAAATCCAAAAATACGTGGGTGGACTAACTACCACCGACACGTGGTAAGTAAAGAAACCTTTAGTTATGTAGATTATCAAATATACAAATCGCTCTGGAAATGGTGTAGGCGAAGGCATAACAAAAAGGGGAAATGGTGGATAAGCCAAAAATACTTTCACAGCCGCGAAGGAAGAAACTGGATATTCGGAGCAGAGACGGAAAATAAAGGGTGGGTAGAGCTTTTAAGAGCGAGTGACACGAAGATAATCCGACATAAAAAGATACAAAAGGAAGCAAACCCATATGCGGAAGAATGGCAGAGCTATTTTGAAGAGCGAGAGGGAGAGCGGATGTTTGAAGGAATGTCGGGAAGAAAGAAGCTGACAGGAATGTGGAAGAATCAAAAAGGGAAATGCACGTTGTGTGGTGAGGAAGTAGTCAAAGAAACAGGGTGGAAAACGCATAGAAACACGGAAAACAGGACAGATATCGTCCATCCATTGTGCCACCGGAAACTACATCCGGAACTGAGAACTACATCGCCGGTTTTGATACCACAATATTGAAACTATAAATAGCTTGAGCGCAATGCGGTGAAAGTCGCACGTTGCGTTCTTAGGGGGGCGAACTCCGGTGACGGAGGAGCCTACCCGATCGAAGGAGCCTGACCGATAGGTTCGTCTTACAGGAAGAATTGAGGTATTATAATGAAAATTAACTTACGCGAGGTTCCATTTTCGCTGAATAACAAACAGATTGCCTGGGTAGAGGAAATGGTGAAGTCCATGTCTCTGGAGGAAAAAATCGGGCAGATACTTTGCCCTGCCTTACCAGGTATTGAGGAAGAGGAGTTCTGCCATTATGTGCGGAAGCTTCATGTGGGCAGCATGATGATACGTCCGATGAAAGCGGAGGGATTACAGGAGGGCTTGCGCAAGGTGCAGCAGGCTGCCAGAATTCCGCTGATGATTGCGGCTAATCTGGAGAGCGGCGGCAATGGTGCAGTGGCAGAAGGTACATTATATGCCATGCCGGAAGGCTGTAGTGCGACAGGTGACAGGGAAAGCGGTTACCGTCTGGGGAAAATTGCCTGTCAGGAGGCGGCAAGTGTAGGGGTGAACTGGGGGTTTGCGCCATTAGTAGATATTGACATGAGTTATCGTAATCCCATCACCAATGTGCGCAGCTTTGGCGCGGACAAAGAAGTTGTTGCAGCCATGGCGGGCGGGTATCTCCGGGCTGCAAGAGAAGAAGGTGTGGCTTCTTCCATCAAGCATTTCCCAGGTGACGGTGTAGATGAGCGTGATCAGCATCTTCTGGTTTCTGTGAATAGCTTGTCGTATCAGGACTGGATGGATACCTATGGATATGTTTATAAGAAGATGATTGCACAGGGTGCTCCTTCCCTAATGGCAGGTCATATTGCCCAACCCGCTGTGGCACGCCATGTGGAGCCGGGAATCAGTGACATAGATGCCATGCTGCCTGGTTCGCTTTCAAAGTTTTTGCTCACCGATTTTCTGCGGAATGAACTTGGCTTTAACGGTCTGATTGTGACGGATTCAACGCTGATGGTAGGATTTATGCAGTGTATGCCTCGCAAAAAAGCAGTTCCCTATTGTATTCAATGCGGCTGTGATGTACTTTTATTCAACCGCAACGTGGATGAAGATTACCGCTACATGATGGAAGGATATAAAGCAGGTGTACTTTCTGAGGAACGTTTGACAGAAGCGGTCATTCGGGTTCTGGCATTGAAAGCTTCCCTTAATCTGCATGTCAGGCAGCAGGAAGGCACGTTGGTGCCGACAATTGATCCAATGAAAGTTATCAAGAATGATGTAACACAACAATGGGTTCGGGAATGTGCGGACAAAGCAGTTACGCTGGTCAAGGATAACCATAAGCTGCTGCCGCTTTCTCCGGACAAAACAAAAAGTATTTACTTAAATGTAATAGAAAATCACGTAGTCAATAACTCTCTTTTTGCGCTTGATATAAAAGACAGGTTGGAAAAGGAAGGATTCGAGGTGGAACTGCGTCAGCGTGCCTTTGAATTTGATTCCGGTGCGATGATGAACGGCACCATGACACCGGATATGGCGCGAATTATGGGAGAGGTACAGGCTACAACGGAGGAGTTCACATCCCATTATGATATGTGCATGATTGTTGTCAATATGGAAACGGTATCCAACGCTACTACTGTACGTATTGATTGGAAGGTAATGTTTGGCATGGGGAATGATATTCCCTGGTATGCGGGTGAGATGCCGCTGGTGGTGATGAGTACAGCCAACCCATACCATTTGCTGGATATTCCCATGGCACAGGTCTATGTGAATACCTATACCGCCAGCCCTGAGACATTGAATTCGGCATTTGACAAATTAATGGGACGCAGCAAGTTCAAAGGCATTTCTCCGGTAGATGCTTTCTGTGGACACGAGGATTGCCGGGTGTTCTGATGCTTACATAAAAGGATTAGAAGAAAAGTAAAGACAAATGGAAACCCATTGGCATATTAGTGCGGTTAATTTGTACGTTTCTTGAAATAGAGGGAAGGGATTGTTTTATGGATGTTACGGATAAAGCTCCAATTGAATTGAGCAAGGGACATCATATTGCTGTCGTAGCCGGATCTGCAATGATGATTGTATGTGTTACATTGACGGGCACGGGGTTAAGCATAAGTATGTCTGCCATTTTAAGCCGTTTTAATGCAACCGGGTTGTTTGGTGTGACAGCGCTGCTTGGTGTTCTGTTTATGGCAATTGGCTCTCAGGTGGGAGCATCGCTTTCTGTGGGCATTGGTATACGAAAAATGGCGGTTATTAATGCAGTATTGCTGGCAATGGTATCCGCGGTACTTGCGATTGGTGTACAAAGCAGTCTGGTTCTGTTTTTGGTTACCCGTAGTCTGCAGGCTTTTGTCACCGGGATGATTACCGGCAGCATCTATCCAATTGCAAGTTATATTTATACACCAAAGAACTCAGGTAAGGGATATGGTGTTTTTACAGGAGCAATTGCTCTGGGTGGTGTTCTGGGAGGCACAGTCGGAGGATATCTTGCGGATCGGAACATGATGATGCTATCTGTCATTTATCCGTCAGCAGTATGTGTTTTGGGTGCTATTCCAATTATTCTTTTTTTCCCTAGAGCAGAAGAGCGCAAGGTAAAAATGGATTTTACAGGCCTGATTTTATTGATATTGGTGTTATCATTTCTTTTATTTCCGCTGAATTTTTATAAAACCTTCGGTATTGCAAATCCATTTATCATCCTGTCCTTTATCCTGTTCTTTGTCTTTGCCGTGCTTTTATACAAATATGAAAGGCGGCAGGAAAAACCGATCATCCCTTTTCACTTACTTAAAAGTAAAGGTTTTGCAGCAATATGTTTAATCGGTTTCTTGGGCACAGGGATATTCACCACTTTGCAAAGTAACTATTTACCGATATTAAGTCAATCTGTTTTGGGCGTATCAGCTGCAGTTTCGGGGCTGGTTACACTTCCCAAAACGATTATCACGGTGATTTTACCCATGCTGCTGGCGGCATGGCTGGCGCGCGGTAAAGAACGTCACTGGGTGCTTCTATTTATACAGGGAGCGCTTATAGCCATTCCGTGTGTAATGTTGGCGTTTAATACAACTACTTCGGCTTCTTTTGCATTTCTTGTGGTTATGGTGGGTGTGACGGGTATTGCAGAATCCTGTAAGGGAGCGGTGATGAACAATTACGCCCAATCCCTGCTCTCGCTGGCGGATGTACCTCAGGGGATTGCGCTGCTGGGGCTCGTGTCCACATGTGGTTCCGCAGCTGCTTCCGCCGTTTTTGGTATGCAATTGGGATTTTGGACACCAGCTGCTTTGATACCGCAAGAGCTCTTGATGCACTTAAATCATGAACAATTGGCAGCTTTATCTCAATCGGGCAGCTATATGACCAGCAGTACAGTTATTGAAGAAATCAGCAGTACATTGCCGCAGGGAATAACAGACGTTTTTGATACAACGATACAAACAATACGGAATGCGTTGGGGACAGCGATTGGCAATATGCTGATTGTATGTGCTGTATGCGGAGTGATCACGCAATTCATTGCATTGCTGGTTATTCGAAGAAGAAAACAAAGATAAAGTGAGAGATAGAGATGAAAGGAATTGATCCTGCTATGCTAAGAGGAGTCATGATATTGTTGATATTCTTACTATGAGAGAAGCTGCTTGATTATTATAAAATATAAGAAAATATGAGGTGATGTATGTCAGTAAAATATGAGATTGAATTAGAACAGCAAGGAAGAGAATATCCCCATTATTGGGAAATGTGTGTCGGCAGCTGTCATGCGGCAACGATATTACGTGAAGATGTAAGAGAACATATCAGAAAAGCACATAATGAATGCGGTTTTAAGTACTTAAGGTTCCATGGTTTGTTTGATGATGATATGAGTGTGGTTACAAGACAAATGTTTTTCGGTGATATCACCTATTCTTTTTATAATATTGATTGTATTATTGATTTTTTACTGGACACAGGGATGAAGCCATTTCTTGAATTAGGGTTTATGCCGGAATTGCTGGCAAGCGGAACTACTACCTGTTTTCATTACAAAGGAAATATTACATTGCCGAAGGACTGGGAGGAATGGCAGAAGTTTATCAGGGCATTTGGCGAACATTTGCTGGAGCGATATGGGAAAGAAGAAGTGAGCAGCTGGTATTTTGAAGTATGGAATGAGCCTAATCTGAATTTCTTTTTTGACGGCTCACAGGAAGATTATTTTAAACTGTATAAGTCAACGGCAGAGGCCTTAAAGTCTGTGAATCCATGCCTTAAGGTAGGGGGTCCCGGAACCTCATCAAATGCATGGATCACCGATTTTCGTGAATTTTGTGAGAGTGGAAATGTACCATTGGATTTTATTACGACACATCATTATCCTTCAGATGATCCTTTGGCTGATTTTGGCACTAAAGATAACAGTGAAGCTGCATTTCGGATGCCCTGTAAGGAAGAGATAGAAGCTATGGATCCGGAAGTGAGGAAGGGAATCGCAAAGCAGCTCACTGCACAGAGAGTAAATAAGAATCCCAGAGATGTGCTGTATCAGATGACAAAAAAAGCAAGGAAAGAAGCTGGCAATTATCCTCTGATCTATACAGAGTGGAATGGGGCACAGGAGTACGACACCAGCTATCAGGCAGCAGCAGTGATTCATACACTGGCTTATAATGAGAACCTGGTGGAAGGTTATTCCTTTTGGACAGTTTCTGATATCTTTGAAGAAATGGGGTTGATTGCAAGACCATTTGCGGATGCTTTTGGATTATTAAACAAACATGGGATTCCAAAGCCGGTATATCATATTTTCTCGGTACTGCATGAAGCAGGGGATAAACGTCTGGAAGTGGTTGGAAGTCATGAGACTGCAGAGGTATTTGCATTAACAGATGGGAAGAGAGTTATTGTGATGGCATATAATCATGATATTGTACGCAGAAATATAAAAACAGAAGAAATCTCATTAATATTAAAAGGGTCAATTGAAAGTATACGTAAGGCGGTTATTGATGAATTTCACTGTAACCCGAAGCAGACATGGGCAGATATGGAAAGTCCTGAATATCTGACAAAGGAGCAACTGGAAGTAATTAATCAGGCTGCGCAGTTAGTTTATGAGGATTTGGAAGTTAATATGTCAGAGGAACAGGTTGTGGCGTTTTTGGCAGAGCCGGAAAGCGTAACCATTCTTGATATCGTGCTTAGGAACTGCCAATAAATAACTTATACATTTTCCGTCAGTTCCTTAGTTAGAAGGTTTCGTAAGCCGCCGGGTTGCATGTCGTTCTTCTGGAACTAACATTTTAATAGCATAACGATACAATTGGAAGAGGTAAAAGAGCGTGAGAAAAAAAGCTTTCATATTTGATTTGGACGGGGTGATTGTATTTACTGACCAATACCATTATCAAGCCTGGAAGAAAGTTGCAGATCGCCTTGGGATATTCTTTGATGAAAAGATAAATAACAGGCTGCGCGGCGTAAGCCGTATGGAAAGCCTTCAAATCATTTTAGAAAATGCCGGGAAGGAATATTCGGAAAATGAGAAGCAACTGTTGGCAGAAGAGAAAAATGAATATTATAAGAAGTTCTTAGAGAACATCAAGCCGACAGAGGTAGAGGAGGAAATCAGGGAAACATTAAAAATATTAAGAGAAAGAGAGTATAAGCTGGCGATAGGATCTTCCAGTAAGAATGCTAAGTATATTTTGGAAAAGGTTGCGTTGCCGGACTGGTTTGATGCAATTTCTGACGGCACCAATATTTCGTATTCAAAACCCCATCCGGAAGTGTTTTTGAAAGCAGCAGAATTTTTAAGGGAATCACCTGAAGATTGTATCGTTGTGGAGGATGCCTGCGCCGGTATTGATGCTGCAAAGGCAGCGGGAATGGCGGCAGTAGGTATTGGTGATGCCTCAAGGTATGAAAAATCGGATTTTAAAATTCAATCTTTTATTCAATTATTAGATATTCAATCATTATAGTATTGGAGATGCCCCTGAATCACTTTTTACAATAGTATATAATCATAGCTAGTACAGCATTGCGTAAATAGCAAGTATTTTATGCAGTGATATTTATGCAATGCTGTACTGGTGTAATAGACAAACACCAGAGTGGGTATTATCTGCTGATACAGCATAGGTTAACCTTTGACGATCGTGGGACTTTCGATCTTCAATTTTGTTTCCGCTAATATCCTTCTGTGTGTACTGTTCACCTCCCTTTGGCCAGTGTATGTGCACTGTGAATCCAATTGGGATCCGGCGCAAGCGGGCCTGCGATCTTGTGCGGTACATATGGCTCTTCTAAGAAAGCAATTTCTTCCTCTGTTAGTGTAATGCCAACACTTCCTGCGGTATCCTCCAAATGGGCTATTTTAGTAGCGCCGATTACAGGTACGCAGCCCTTTTGCATAAGCCACGCTAAAGACACTTGACTGCGTGTTATGCCGCGCTTCTCAGCGATTTCAGCTACGCGGTCAATGACTGTTTGATCTTCCGCCTCAGTGGAGCCGTATTTTGATCTTTGTACTTGATCCGTTTCCGTGCGCCTGGTATCCGCGCCTATACCACGGGACAACCGCCCCGAAGCCAGCGGGCTGTACGGTGTAAGAGCGATTTTCCCGTCTTTGCAGAAAGGAATCATTTCACGCTCGTCTTCACGATAGATGAGATTATAGTGGTTTTGCATAGATACAAATTTTGTCCAGCCATTCTTCTCCACCGTATATTGCGCTTTTTGGAACTGCCAGGCAAACATAACGTCCATACCAGTGTTTCCCAGCTTTACATATTCCATCACAAGTACCTCCTTGATTTATTCATAAATATACGCTACAATCGTATTATACAACCCGGTAGTTACTGCAGGGCAAGAGGAAAATGAGATTTACTATAAATTTTCGGAGGGATGTCTATGTGTACGATGAAAGAAGCCTGTGAACAGGTTGGAATTACCTATGAAACCTTGAGATTTTATTGCAATGAAGGTCTTGTTCCCAATGTGAAAAGGGATAAAAACAATTATCGCAATTTTGATGAAAGGAATATTAACTGGCTGAAAGGTCTCCAATGCTTGAAGAAATGCGGTATGGGCATTCAGGATATGAGGCGGTATATGGAATTATGTTTGGAGGGGGTGTCATCAATCCCTGAACGCAAAGAGCTATTGGCCGCACGTAAGGAATTGTTGTTAAAACAGATTGATGAGATTCGCGAGAGCATTGATTTTATCGATAACAAACAGGCATATTTTGACGGCGTTTTATCGGGAACGATTGAATACGCAAGTAACCTTATTCCCGCTGACAAATAAACGATGTATAAGCGTAGTGGTAGTGAAATAGAAAGACTGTCTCACAACATGTACAAAGTGACAGGCACGGTTTAGGGTTTATTTAAGTTCTGATGAATTTTAAGAAGGACATAAGTCCCCATGCCTTTCGTGCTGTGGAAGGTAAGGCCATACTCTTCTCCATAATAGAGCTGTATTCTTTGATGCACATTTTTTACGCCATATCCATTACTGTCTTTTGTAAGAATCTGTTCGCATTCTTCATCGGACATTCCGCATCCATTATCCATGACCTTAAAGACAATATCCTGATTTTCCTGATAGCAGGAAATGGACAGGATTGCTTTGCCGGGGAGTTCACGATGATCCAGACCATGAACGATAGCATTTTCTGCAAGAGGCTGGAGAAGCAGATTGGGAATAGGATATTTCAGTATGATTTC
>Ga0153942_1000427_pt1 | contig 16403 bp, 20 predicted proteins | sample TSNJ026MetaG_FD_104731 | JGI IMG/M metagenome (GOLD analysis project Ga0153942, IMG submission 104731) | Attine ant fungus gardens microbial communities from New Jersey, USA - TSNJ026 MetaG | ecosystem: Host-associated > Fungi > Mycelium > Unclassified | place: USA: New Jersey, Brendan T. Byrne... | reverse complement strand
TTACGATCCCCACCATTTCGTCATGCTGTTGGATGTTGATAAGATTGCTCTTTTCCATATACTACCTCTCCTAATATTCTTCTCCGGCTCATAAAAAAGAGCAAATCCGTCCGACTGAATGCAGTCAATACCATACGTTTGCTCTAATTTATTCTCATTCTTTTTAATAAAATCAAGTTCCGCCTCGTCCGGATATTCGCTTTTCCCCCGGCCTACATTATAGCTGCGGATATTGACTGCTATTATGGTTTCCTCGTCAAACATTTCTGCATATTCGTGAAAACCATCCGTATCTTCAATACTGTATTTGTCGGGAATCCCACCTGCATAATACTCTACAATACCATAAGGGAAAGCAAGCTCCACAGTAGAAAAGGTAATACTGCGGTTGTCTAAGTCCAGGCTGTCCATGGTTACTATATTTTCGTCCTTCCCCAAGATCTGCCGCATATATTCAGACATTTCAAATTTCAATAATTTCTTTCCTTGCTATCAGTTTATAGTTTGTCTGCCAGCTTCCGCAGGTTATCGGAATCTTGCAAAAAGCTGTTGATTTGAAAATCTTTCTTTTGCATGTAGTCCACGCCTAAAGTAACCGCCTCGCTCAGCATTTGGTCAAAGGCATCCTCACTGCCGGCATCCGCAAGGTTTTGCAATACCTTAATCAGCAGGAAAAAGGACGCTGCATTTATCTTTCCGGTTTTCATCAGCATTTTGGCAAGGCGGTCAGTGTTGTGATCGGTCAGTTTCTTTATATCATCAAGCTGATATATTGCCGTAAGCTCCTGACGAATGATACTGGCAATAAAGTCCACATCTTCTTTATGTCCTTCAACTGCCAGCCCTTTTTCAACATATTGCCGTACAAGCTCGGACGTGGTGGTATGGTTCTTTACGGCCAGCTTATCCAGGGTCTGAAGCATTTCGGTGGAGAAGTTGATAGAGCGCTTTTGGCTTGTTGTTTTAATAGGCTAACCCCTCCTTCAGATTATTTTATTAAGAATGGTTATTTCCCCCTGCATCAACAGGAGGATTTAATATTTACAGAAAAATGTATAATCAAAAAGACCGTGTGCAGGTGTTCCTTCACAACAGTCTCATTAAGGGAATGCCGGATACAGCCAATCACAGTTTGCCCGTGATCTTCAACTGCCCGGCATTTTCATTTCATATGACATTAATAATTAATGGGGCAAAACAGATATAAATCCCTGTCACTTATATACCCTCTCCGGAACATAAACAATCAGCGCCTCTAGCTTTTTACCCTCCACTTTCAGATCCAGAAAATAATCCCGGATCAGACTGGCTGTCATGATGCCATTCAAGGAATACATTTCACCTGTCTGATAATCCACGATTGCAAATGGACACATCTGGACATCCGGCAGGTATTTTTTCTGTTCCTCCTTAAGCTCCCTGATCTTGTCCATGCATGTATCACAGTACAATTCCTCTGTCTCCGACAAAGCAAATGTTTCTGCTTCTTCCCATGATAAAGTGATTGTACACATCCCACGGATACTATCCATCCAAAACCGTGCCGTCCGCCCATTACTATCTGTCACCATAACAGCCTTACTGCATCCATCCTTTATCAGCCTGCCATAATCATCATAAGGCAGCAATTCCATATCGGTTGCCTGTCCATTCGCCAGATTTACCAAACCTAACATGTCTTTCTTTTTTCCAAATGCCCAGACGCTGTTTATTCCACACACATTGCATTCAGCATTTATGCTTTCATTTTCTGCCTCCTGCTCCATTACTGTCCGCTTTTTCCCTTCACATCCGGACAGGCTCATTAGCAGCACTAATAACAGCAGCTTCTTCTTCATGGATCATACCCACTCTCCACCTGCTTACTTCATTCATTTAACTTCTTGGCAAAGTTCACCCTTCAACCCTGAGTATATTTTCACGGCTGGAAATATTTTCACCCACTGGCATCCTCCGTCTCTCCTGAAGCAAGCTGTGTGATTCCCTTTCTTCTTCAGTTTCCGGTTGTACTGTTAAAATTATCTCCCTTGGTTCACTGGTTTCTGGTATTTCCTGCCGCTCCGGTATGGTTTCCAGAGCAGTATGGACATTTTCTTATATGGACTCCTGTTATGCCTGTTATTTTGTACCACACTGTTCTGTCACTTTCATTCCTCAAGATATTAAAATGATGTCACTTTCCTGTCAATTGACTGTATCAATAGAGCTGACAGTGCCATAGAATGGAAACAGAAGATACTGACCAGGAGGTAACTATGGCGACAAACAAACGGGTTTTTACACTTAGACTGGAAGATGAGGTTTTTGACAAAATCGGTGCATTGGCTACAAGACAGCATCGTTCCATGACAAACTACATTGAATACATCTTGCTGCAGCACATCAAAGAGGCAGAAAAAGAAAGCGGTGAAATCATACTGCCTGCTTCCAAAGAAGATATTTAAGGTCCGGTCCATTGGATGGACTTTTCCCATTCCCATAATACAACAATATATCCGTATGTACAACAATATTTATTGTCTTATATTCTGTTGGATTATCACACATAATATAGTTGGATTATTTTTTTTAAAATCCTTTTATCATTTGGTCTTTTCATTGACAAGAATGGGGGTGTTGCAATGCTCAATCTGGCTGAGAACTTCAAAAATTTAAGGACTGCAAAAGGGATTAGCGTATACCAGCTATCCAAAGATTCCGACGTTTCCGAAAATTACATACGCACAATCGAAAAAGGCACCAGCCAGCCCTCCGTAGCCATTCTGGACAGGCTGTTGTCCTGTCTTGGCGTGACCTTATCAGAATTTTTCAATGATGACAGGGAAGCAATGTACCCCTCTGCATTTGAGAGGGAGCTGGTGGAAACAATCCGGACATTGGAGGAAGAAAAAGCACAGGCTGTATTGCAGGTAGCAAGATTATTTACAAAATAGCTGTAAAACAATCCCATCCATACTGACATGCGGTACTGCGGCTTTCGTTATTCCTGCATTACCGGAGCGCAGATAAAAGACCGCACAGTAGGAGGAATCCAACGTTTTCCTTCCTGCCAATGCGGCCGGTTCCATATATCTGTCTGCCTGTGACACTAATTATACCTCCTGTTCCCACTCATTTTCTATCTCCTGGCTTCCGCACTGTGAAACTAACCGTTCAAGCAATTCCTTTGTCTGATCCTTGTCAGTTGCCATTGATAGTGACTGTTCCTCTCTATCATAATAGTAGACTTCATCAGACAGCAACTCTTCCGGTTCAACCAAGTTCCGATTAATATCCACCACCATTGCCTGCAGCTCTGCCGCATTAAGCATCCCATCATCTTTCATAAGCAGTACCTCATGGATACTGCTGGGCAGAATAAAAAGATTTCCACCTGAATTTTTTGCAAGTTGCTGCAGGATATCCGGGTAAAGCATGACTGTCGCACCGTTGGTTCTCTGATTATTTGACAGGACATACTGATTATATGGTTCTATCACATAATCAGATAATTCCTTCTGGCTTTTATTTTCTCCTCCTCCTAATTCTAACATTATGTCATACATACTGGTAATCTGTACCGGACACAAACGCTCCGTATTTTCCAGGGCAGCTTTATATAACGCGTTACCATCTATTCCCCAATGTCCAATATGGTCATTATTCACAACAACTGTGGCACTGCCATACTCCCGCGTCTCCAAAAGCACCTTATATATTACCGTAAGATCCGTATTCTCCAAATCTTTATGAGGTAATGTTTCTAATAAAGAAGCATTTTTATCCTTGTTCACTACTTGCAGAACCAACTTTTCTTTTACTTTATCATAATCAGAAAACCAATCACCAATGTCATTAAACTGGTCAGTCATGCTATTTGTATGAACCTCTGCGATATTCCTTAATATACTTTCCAGGCTTCTTCCGTTCTCATATTGCTCGTAGAATCCTTCCAGATATATTTTGGGTACAATCTTATCCCCTTGTCTCATTATGGAAAGTCCATGTAACGTAACTGAATTATTTTTTTGTGTTGTTAATATTGTTACATCGGCCTCCTGAAACGCTTTCGGCATGTATTCTTTAATATGTTCTGTTATACTACTCATAAAATCTTTATAATCCATATCTGCAATCCTCGTAACCGGAATTTCTTTCTTGTGAGGTTATGCTCATTTTAAAAATATTACCGACATAACCAGAATTGCATATCAGTAACATTCTGTGCATAAATGATTTAATTAGATTCCGGTTTTTCCTTTCTTTATATTCAAATTTTGCATCCCTACTCAATAGTAAAGAACTCTTGCTCTATAGCGTAATCTGTATCTTTTCTCATGATATTTAATTGATTAACATTCTTTCATACCTCCTCCTGATCATATTTTGAATTAATCTATATAAAAAACCACAAAGCGGTATCGTCTTGCCGCTTTGTGGTTTGAGTTGTTAATATGAATTCCATCCTTTCTTTCCTGCCAGTGCGACTAGAACCAAATATCTGTATGCCTGTGACACGGACTATACCTCTTGTTCCCACTCATTTTCCATCTCATCACTTCCCCATTGTGAACCCAGCCGTTCCAGTAATTCCTTTGTCTGCTCCTTGTCAGTTGCCATTGACAGTGACTGTTCCTCTCTATCATAGTAATAGACTTCGTCAGACAAAAACTCCTCCGGTTCTACACATTTTCGATTGGTATCCATAACTATTGCCTGCAGTTCTGCCGCTGTAAGCTTCCCGTCATCTTTTATCAGCAGTATTTCATTTGTACTGCTGGGCATAATAAAGAGATTTCCATCGGAGCTTTCTGCAAGCTGCTGCAAGACATCCGGATAAAGCATGACCGTCGCACCATGTGCTCTTTGCTCATTTGACAGGACATATTGATTATATGGTTCTATCACATAACCAGATAATTCCTCCCGGTCTTTTGTTTCCCCTCCCTCCATTAATTCAGATACCACGTCTTCTATATTGCCGATTTGTGCCGGACATAAACATACTGTATTTTCCAAAGCAACCTGATATAAATCGGTACCATTTATCCCCCAGTATTTAATATGTTCATTGCTCACAGGAATCGTGCCACTCCCATGCCACCGTGAATCCAAAAGCACCTTATAGATTGTTGTAAGATCCATATTCTCTAAATCTTTATGTGGTACTCTTTCTAATAATGAAGCATTGTTATCCTTGTTCACCACTTGCAGAATCAGCCTTTCTTTTACTTTTTCATAATTAGAAAACCAAGCTTCAAGCTCATTAAATTTGTCAGACCGGCCGCTTGTATATTTCTCTGCAATATAACCCATTATACTTTCCAGGCTTCTTCCGTTCTCGTATTGCTTGTATAATCCATCCATGTATAAATTGGGCACAATCAAATCATCTTCTCTCTTTATGGAAAGTCCATTTAATAATATATTATCATTGTTTACTTTCGTTTTTAATATAGATATATTGGCATTCTGAAATGCTTCGGGTAAATACTCCTTAATGTGTTCTGTTATCTTATTCATAAACTCCTTGAAATCCATATCCTCCTTGTAACTGGAATTTCTTTCTTGTGGGGTTTTGTTCATTCTAAAATATTATCGACATAACATGTATTACATATCGAAACCATTTTGTTGATAAACATATTTCTAAAATTCCAGTTTTTCCTTTCTTTATTTCTAATTTTGTATCCCCCACTCATTAAAAAGGACTCTTGCTGCTATAGCATATGGCAATAAGCCGTTCTCTTTTTTCATGATATTCAATTTATTAACGTTCTACCCCTTATTTTGTATTTATCTATATAAAAAACCACAGAGCGGCGTCATCTTGCCGCTCTGTGGTTTGAATGGTTTGTATGAAGTTGTAATTGTTATTATATAGATAATCTAATAGTTACTTACCTCAAAGTTATTTGTCAGAATTTTTTTCTTTGATATATTTTGCAATGCTGTCAAAATCTCCGTAAATTGTTCCGTAATTGACACCTATATTATCCAATTCATACAGGACTTGTTTAGGATTTATAACCTCAATTACTTGTATATGTGAAACATTATGCATTTCTATCTCAATATCTGAATACATTCCTGATGCAGCCATATACGGCATATAAACAAAATAGCCTTGCTGCTGCCGTGCCCTTTCAAATGTAATTTTTGGTCTATAAATCATCGGTGGAAACAATTCCCGATAAACTTTAAAATCAGAGTTTCCCTTGCATCTATATTCAACTCTGAAACAATATAGAATAAAACTAATATAGTACATCAAATCGTCTACAGGAATTTTTGAGCTACTCATATCACTCATAATATCATCTTTATATACTGCCTCACGTAATTCTTCGAAAAGTTCACGTTCAGCATTAACAGCTTTATAAAAATCAAGAGATAATTCTCTTGCACGAACAACCCCATCACCTTTAACTCTGTTAATAAGCTCTTCATAAGTAACAGTACTTATAACATTTTGATTTTTTTCAGAATACTTATCTCTTGTAATACAGTAAAGCTTGCAAAACAATTGATTTATATAGCTTGACCCTTCCACAACAAAAGCTTCTCCTGTGAATCGGAACAAACCTCTCGCGCCTTCAAACATTTCTCTAATTGAATTATGTATTTTGTTGATCGCTATCGGATTTCCTGAAATAAATAAGTCGAATACACCCTCTCTTGGAAAGGCTTCAATGATCTCGGTTATATCAATAAAATCTCTATTAGAAAAAATATAAACGTAGCCATTCTCTTTTGCTTCGTGACATGCAAAAAACAATGCGTTTAGTGGGTTAGATGTAACGTCCAACAAGTTTGTAGGTAGCCCATAGTGCTGAGCAAAAGCTAAAAAATTCTGCTTTTCAATATCAGAAAGGCGATGGCCAACAGTTGAATAGTATTCATTTATTGATTTAATAAGTCTCCCATGCTTTTTGCCCCGAAAAGCGCCTGCTAATCTTGCATCATATTTAGAATTTTCACCTCTGAAAGTAAAATCGGCACTTGGGTATTCTTCCAATAATTTTATATAATCTGACAAACCTTCAATTGATTTTAAATTATCCGTATCTATTCTTAAGTAGTCATGTTGATCCATCTTAGTCTTCCCTCGTCGACGACATATACAATCTACATTTGATCTATAGCCAGATTCAATTAGCTAATTCTAAAATACCATTTTATGGAGTAAATGCAGTTGGCCATACAGCATAGTGTAAACATAATGCAAATATAATATTGAGGTTTATAGTTCATAATATTTTACACAGCAAGTAAATAATGCTGTCTTTTGCTATTCACTTTCCACGTATTTTTTGATCGAATGCTGGTGAACGCTTGCTAATGCAGTAACACCAATTAAGTTCATCTGGATCAACTGGTGAATAGCCGCATAAGAGCATGGCATCTTTGAATTCGTTATTAGTCAAATAAATTCCAGTATCACTATGCAAAATATGTTTTATACCATAACTTGTATAATTTAGCAACGGTGTTTTCCGCGGATAGATGTTTGCATCTATCCAATTGCTCACAATATCAATTTCTTCTTGTGAGTGGTCTGTGATAAGACCAGCGTCTTCAGAGCCGTTTTCGATACTATAAGGTCTTCCATTTTTTATCATTTTCTTTTTCCTCCATTTACTTATGTACTTTTGTGCGGTTATCAGATAGTTTTTAATTTTCTGACAAGTAATGAATCTGAGTTTGCTCCATAAATGCTGATTAATAGTGACTGTTTGTTATATATAATTTATTATAACGAAATATCAAATATATCCATATTATATAATACAATCAGAATGAAAAAATGCTGATTGTATAAGTCAATTATGCTTGTCCTACCATAAGAATACTTAGTTAGGAATATGTATAACAACATGATAAAGTTTTGTTATAATGTCATTTCGCTTTAGCTCTGCCACAGCATATTTTAACTCGGAATATTGTTTGCTTAAAGGTACTGTGTATTTTACCAGTTTAAAAGGATAATCATAGGATTTAGTATATGATAAATATTTTTCCCAAAATAGCGAAAAATCTTTTGACTTCACATATGCAACCATGAAATTGCATGTGTTGCCTAAAGTATCATATTTGTATATCTTGTCAATGTGTTTGGATATATATGATTCGTAGATATATGACAGTTTAAGAGCTTCAATTATCGAATAAGGTAAGTCATTTTTTCTGATTAGGATATCAACTTCTCCCGCATCCTCCCCACCAGCTGAAGTTCCCTACCTTGTCTGATCCCTTAAATCATAATGTAGGGCAGTGAGTAGGTCTCTGATAAAGTCATTCATATCATTTTCATCAGCTTCTTTATACAAATGATGGGCTTGCAGCCTTTCACAACAAAATAAAATATCGCTGAGTAATATTGGATCTGATGCATTTTTGTCTCTTAACTCGCTAAAATTATAATTGTGCTTGTCAAATTGCATTTGTAAGTCTTTAGGCATTAGGTCTCTGTATTCTATCAAATCTACATCAGAAAATAGTTGATTAAATAATTCTGGATTTCTTAAGTATATTGTTACTAATCGCTCTAACCTATCTGGTAAGAAATCATGATCTGCAAAAAAAATGTAGTAGTATTCTTCGTAATTTGTAACTGCGTATAACACATGATTGTACTTGTTTTCCAATTCGTATGCAAATCGGATTTTATCAATTAAATCGCAATCTAATTCATATGGAATAAGATTATCAAAAATATCGTTAAAACTTTCCCACCACTGTAGAATTACATACAATAAATACTCATATGTAGGTTTATTAAAATCCCTAAGTACATCAGAGCGGACAATATCATAAAGGTCATAAACCATTTTAATCCATGTGTCATTATCAATTCTAAAATTATTGTACGGTAAAAAGTCTTCTGAATCAAATCCATTGCTATCTTCTAAATAATCTAGTAATACCCTAATGATACATTTTACATTTTTATTTACATATTTTGTTACCTCTATATCGAGGTCAGTCATAGCTGTATCGTCAAATAAATCCAATGATATCAAATACTCACCAACTTCCCATAATGATTTAGAAGCTCATTATTAATTTCTAATACCCAACTTATGGATACGCGTGCACTCAATTTAAAAACCATCATTATCAGTGATAGAAGAGGAACTGATTTTGCTCATTTGGTTTATAAAATAATTACTTTATCTCTCTCAAAACAAGCAACAAGAAAAGCTTCACCATAGTTCGTAAGTTTTGCATAACCCTACTTATAAACATTACACCACTTTCTGTCATCTGCACACATTGTATAACAAATTATCAAAAAATTCAATCTTATAATATTCAATAATATGCCTTTAATATTCTTTCACTTCTACAAAGTTCCTACAGGTATTGACCATGCCCATAAAAAAATAATGCCAGAAGGTTATAGTCGATTGTCCACAATGCCCTTTGGATGTTTACGATTATTGTTGCTTTCCATAGTTTAGTCTATTTCTAATCTTCATGAGCATAACCGCCATCCCTTATATTAAGGACTTGTTGCTCCTTGAGGCTTTACTCATGAATTTGGATTATATTCCTCCACACTTCTACTCTGCTTCTACTCTTTTACAATCCATCCACAATCCGGCGAATATTACTTATATCCTGCTGAAACCTACTGCTTTAAAAATCCTTTGTTTCACCCCATTTCCATATGGGTTCCATATAGAACACCATTATCTGTAACAGAACCCCGTTGCAACCTTTGGTTGCAAGCTGTTTCACTGACGGGTAGAACCCGTCTATTCCTGCCTTCAAAGTCAGAAGTAAATTCTGACCTCGCTCCGCTTCGGCCTTATAAAAAGCGAAAAAAGAAGTATCGCATATCTAATCACTCGTCCATATCCTCACCCGATTTTCAGGCTACATTTCCACACCCTGCTCCGATTCAAGGGCTTCACTAATGTCATGTGTCTCTGTATGCGGCAACAGTGCCTCCATATTTTCCACGGCAGCTTGTAGGGCAACATTTTCATCCACACTCAGATTACTATTCTTTCCCTTTTCCAAAAGTTCCTGATATTCCTCCGACACCAGAGAGGAGTCCAACTGACGTGACGCTACATACATGGCTTGCTGCTTTAGTTCCACGTCCGGCATAAAGCTTTTAAAGTTCTTATTCACAAACTGCCTGCTCTTGAGTCTTATATGGTGACTTCATGATATTGATCAAAGAATATTTGTGCCCACAACACATATATTATTAGAGTCAGTAAATCTCTGTTGAAATTTTTATAAATCATCAAAGGTCGGAATTGCCCGAATATGTGAGTCCAAATATCTTGACCTGTTGGGTTCTTCTGAAAGGACATAGTCTTGACAATTATCAAGTATATCATCCTTAAATCCGTTGCTATCATTGTCTTTGCTGGAATTTGATAATTCGCGGATTATGGTGGGGTCTATACCAGTTTTAAGCATTTGTATCAAGCCATACTTCTGTAATCCCGTTTGCGTAAAAGTGTTGTTCCCCTCAGAATAGTTGTTAGACTCCTTTCCATTATCTTTGACATATTCTTCGTATCCTTCTCTTACGGTTTTGAGATAATGGACTATATATGTCTGATCTACAGGTGTACCTGTGCTTTTGGATAATAATAAGTCTGAGCGGGTATATCCATTTTCTAACTTATATAAGATTAACTTCTTTATTTGATCATGCAAAGCGTTGGGAAGGGTTATCCTGTAATGTAGAATCCCGTTTTTAATATTGGCACTTGGTATTACTATTTGATTATGTTCTAAATCATAATCGCAAATTCTAATGTCATACAGTTTTTGGGGCTTCAGTCCTAGTAAAATAAACAATTTAATCATGATACACTGCTGGAGTTTGCTGTAGCTCTGAGGCTTCGACAAATCCAAACCTTCCATTTTTATTGGATCAAGGTCTTGCAATAGATATTGAAGTTCCTCACCTTTTATGGGAGGATCTTTCTGCAATGGAACAAGCTCAATGCCTTCTCTTTGTACGCCCGATTCAATTAGCTTGAGTAATTCAGCTCGCCTTTGACTTTTTTGCACATCTTCCATGAGCAAACTTAAAATATTCGTATTTTTAACATGAATTCTCTCTAAGTAAACAAACAACTGTTTAACCGCAATTAAGTAGTTGTTTATGGCACTTTCCGAAACCTGTCCTTCGATTTGAGTCTTTTTTAGGTACTCAACTGTACTTTCTGCTATCATCGGAGTATCTACGGAACGCTCTAAAAAATCCGATAAACTTTGACCTTCTATTTTCTTTGACTCTAAGTAAAGCACAAACGTATCCCTGATTTTGGGAATATAAGCGTCTGCCGTATTTGTAGTACCGGTTGATTCAATCAGATAAGATTTGAAACCTGACAATACTTCTGAGAACATTAACTCTTGCATAGCGACCTCCTGTATTCTAACAAATCCGAATGTTTGTCAGAATATATCATTTATATGGGATTTTGTCAACAATTCCAATCGTGCTTGACACAATTCCAATCGTGATAATTTGCAATATGTAGCACTACCGTTACTGCAGTATTTCTTTGATGCCGTTGTTTTTTAACCATAGGCTGCAAAACTCGGTTTTATCGCAATCGCCGAATGCCCTTCCCATATACTTTTTCTCAATATCCTCATACTCACCCGGCGTAACTGCGAAATTAGTGAGGGTTTCAACCTCTTCTTTCATCATAGCCATATTCCTCCAGCTCAATTTTTTATTTACATTTCCACACCCTGCTCCATATCAGGGAACTCTGTGGCTTCATGTTCTTCAGTGTGTGGTAACAACGCCTCTATTTTTCCTATCATCGCCTGCAGGGCATCGTTTTCATCTGCCGTTATATCCCTGCTCATGCCCGTTTCTAAAAGCTCCTGATACATAGAGCGGAGTTCTGGTCCGGACATCCGAGAGCGTTCCGTCTGGAGTTCGGTAAGAATGAAGTTTATTTTGGCTGACTCTGTGGATATGTCCGATTGTGCAGTTTCACCAGCGACTGTTTCTACATCCGGCTGTAACGCCTGCATGTCTTTTTCCTGATTATATCTTTCCAGGCTCTCAACCTTTGCTGCAGCCATGTTCACCGTTTTGCCCATAGCCGTAAAAGCATTTTTAATCCCGATAAAGGGCATCTCCATTGCTTCTGCCAGGTTGCCGTTGGCTTTGATTTCCTCATTAATTTCCCTGCCGATAAATATCCTGCCGATGTTTCGGGCACTGTTGCCCATTTCGTGGTATTCGCAGCTCATAGCTTCGATTTTCTTAACAGTGCTTTCGGCATTTACAACCGATTTTTCCAGTCCGCTGCTCACAGCTTGCAGACCGTCCTTGATTTTCAGGAAACCGGATACCGATCCAAGTGCCGTCAGTCCTTTATCCCTGATTGTATCAAGGGCGTTTTGGGTGAATGAGATAATGCTGTCCCTGATGCCAGTGAGCTTCGTTCCCATATCCGATACTGCGGATTCCATCATTTCTACCATGGCCACAAACGGATTTTTCTTATCCTTTATCCCACTTATCTGAGTCTTAAGCTCAGCAATCTCGGATCGTAAGGCGCTGTATTGATTTTCTAACGTATCAACATATTTGATTAACGACTCATAATCCTGCTTCTGCGTTTCCATGCCGGGCGCATTCATAACCTCAAGAAAATTAATTACATCTGGATTTTTGTACAGGGGCGCTAATGTATCTGCCATTATCTGTTTACCTCTCTTTCTCAGGATACTCCGCAGGAGCCTGGTCGATTATCGTTCCATTTGGCCCTGCCTTGTATCCTGGCTAACATACTTTAAATAGATTATTTACTTTATTATTTTAGTTACATGTCACAATTCCATCCCCTCATCGCCTTGTTCTTCAGCCTGCTCTCCATCCGGCATAATCTCCTGCCGGATCGTTGGGGTAAGCATACCCTTAAATACAAGTAAATCAAGATTATAATCCTTTTCCCTTGGCGTCTGGATAAAGGTTTTGTAGCCTAACCCCGTAAACTCCCTGCTTGCCTGTCCCGCTTTTTCCTGACCGTGGTTGTGAGGTGTACCGTCCGGCAGTTTGCCGTCCACATCGTTGTCGTAGCAGAAAACTATCTCAGTAATTTCCGGATGATGTTCAAGGTATCTTCGGAGAGCCTTGTCGGACAGGCAGCCTTCGGCTACACGGTGGTCTTTTGTCCAGTCTATACCATGAAGCTTACAAAGGGATGCGTGGCTGATAGCATCCACAGCCGCTTCAAACTCATAAATGCGGTGGCTTCTTCCCTCCATTGTAAAACCGTATGTCTTATCCGAATTTTCCCTGTCCTGCTTAAAGCTGGAATTGCTGTACATACTTCTCTGTGAGCAGTAACGGGCTTTCCCTGCTTCGTCATAACCGACAAAACAGCAGTTTTGATAGGATTTAAGCTCCCCCGTATTCCTGCCGGGCTTCTGTTCCCTGCTCTGAAAAATCTTGTTTTGATTGATAAGGGTATAAACAATATCCTTTTCTATTCCCCTCGTCTGCACAAGATAGGCAATTGCCTGATTGAAATTGGGGGCTTTCGGCGGCAGCATCATTTCGCCCCTTGGCGCTTTTTCCACGGGATTTACGGTATGCCCTGTCTGCCCGTAAGCCTCGCAGTTAAGTATCATTTCAATCGCTTCTGTTTTTGTGCTCCTTCCAAAATACTCCATTACAAAATCAATGATGTTGCCTTTTCTCTCTGTAGTAAAACAGTAAAAGCCCCTGCCGTGATTGAAAAAATAAAGACCGCCACTGTTCTTTACATGAACGGTGTGGCGATCTCCTTTTTCAATCTGAAAGCCGTTTGCAACGGCAAAGTCTATGATGTTGGTATCAAATACCTGTTTCATCTGTTCTTCGGTAAACGGCATAGCCCTTGCGGCTGTCTGTATCCGCATATGTTTTTCACCTCCCGGTCAATGAAAAAAGCCGCACTGATTATCAAAATAAAGGCGGCTTTATGTGTGTAGCTGCTGGTTTATCGCTCCAATTCTTCCCCGTCATCATACTGCTCCACGGGCGGATCATGTTCAAAAGCGATTCCGTCTATGCAAAGGTCATCCTCATCATCAGGCTGGGGATTGTCTGCGTCATAATCTCACGATGGCAGCGGTGATAATTCCGCTGTATGCTCATGAAAGGTATTAAGCATATCTTTTAATCCTATCAGCAGATTAGTATAGTTTATGTGAATACCATCAGGGATTTTAGCCGTGTAGCAATAATCATAGGGGACTAAAGGCTTTACAACAGATTTATAAAGGGCTCCCGGCTGTCTTCCCCTTTCCTGCGAGATTACCCCATAATTGCTTAAAAAGTGGGTCTTCAAATGCTTCCCGCAGGAGGACAGGTCAATCTCCAGCAGGGCAAGGCTGATTTTCCCCGTTTTTCGCCCCTGTACCACACCCGGCACGACAACAAAGTTATCCTCCACCTCGTAAGTGGGGTATAGGGTATCGCTGCCATATGCCTTAACCATAGCCGCATGGAGATGGTTGAGGATGCCTTTTGCATAGCTTCTGTCCGCTGTTTCATAAGATTTCTGTAGGGCTTCAAAATCAATTCGGGGAAGGATATTTTCGTAAATAAGGTCAAGAAACACATCGCTTTTATATTTCATTTTCACTTTTCCTTTATCTTTCCATTTCATCTTCCAGTGCGGTATCCATGTGTTCCTGTTTGGGCTGTGGTAACACATGAAAGCTGTCCAGGCCTGGTATCAACGCTAAAGACCTTCCATTTTCCCAAATCATATGTAGTTGTCCCTGATCGTCCACATGGTCAACAATTCCCTTTAGACCGGCAGGCATATTTTCTTTATCCATGTAGTCCAGTTCGATTCTCGTTCCGGCGGTATATCTTTTCTTTATATTTTCTACCTCTGCCTGACTGTTCCAAATACCCATATCATTAATCCTCCATATCATTAATTAATCGTCTGTTAATTTTATCCATAATCTTATAACACTAAAGTATGGTTTACCGCTCAAATTCATCGTCCTCTGTGTCGGTGTCATAATCTCCCGTGCCCCTGTCATTAGCGGTGTCCTCACAATAAATGGCAGCATATTCATTTTTGAGCGCATCAAAGTCAATCCTGGCAACTATATCGGGTCTGAGTATGCCGGAGAAAGCACCCCGGAAGCAATCTGTACACTCACCAGTAATTAAATTTTCTGCATAAAATACACCGTTTTTATCACTTTCACCGTTTTCCGATGGACCGGTTGCTGTCCAAAAAAGGTTTTCAGGTGTCTGATATTTTTTTTTTAATTTATCATAATCCATCAAAAGGACCTGGCCTCTATAATACACCATATGGTCAGAACTATTCTTTATAACGTTGGTTTCCTTAAAAAACATCAGCTTTCTCATGCTGTCAACCTTCGGCTTGTGCTGCCATCGGTATATGTAGTCAAAATCGTACTCATCCGTTTTGTTTTGAACGGGATAAATACCATTCCTGTCAAAATGCTCACCCACAAGCTCTGTTTTGCCGCACAGTATTGTATAGCCTTCCTTGAATATATTCCGTATGGAGTAGATAGCACCTGCATCCCATTTCTTCGCCTTTTCCATCCGTTCCCATAAGGCATCAGCCTTTTCGTTCCAACCAAGCTGTTCGCACAGTTTCTCGGCGTAATGCAGTTCCTCATATATAGAGGGGGGATTTATACCCTTGTCGGCGTATAAATCCTTTGCCACATCATTCAGCGTCTGCAAAGCACTCAAACAGGAACACCGCTCAGCGTCAAGCCGGTTCTTATTTTCGCCGCCTCTGATATGGTCATTGGGGATGGATACATTCAATAAAGCTCCCAAAGAGCATTTTATATCAGAAGCGTGGGTATAAAAGTAGTCTCCAGCGTCGAGCTTATTCGGTATCCATGTGACCGCAAACTGCCGGATGTTACTGCGGAATAAGGTTTCGCTGTCCTCATCACATAACTTCCACGCCTTTTCCCTCGCTTCAAAAGGGCTCCCTGCCATAACGGGATAATGCACATCATCAAAGTTTCCGTATTCCTCGGAGTAGAATGAGAAATACACATTATATTCCCGCATATGCTATACCTCCATGCCGTTTTCATGTTCCTGCTCCTGTTCTGGCACAAGCAGCGCGTCCGGTTCATCGGGTAGCATAATTTTACGCAGGGTGCTGATTATATCGACATCCTCAAATTTGCTGTGCGTTTTCATCTGCCGCTCCTTTCAACGCTCCAAAGCGTATTCCCTTTCTTCCACTCTTTCTTCATACTCCCGTTTACGTCCCAGGACGGGGAAATAGTTAATCCCCATATAATCCATTACCTGACCGCAGCCTAATGTGTGTATGCAATAATAATGCAGCTTCGGATGGGTGATAAACATTTTTTGAAACCTGTTCGGTTCCGGCTCCTGATTTACGCCGAACATG
>Ga0153942_1000421_pt1 | contig 16474 bp, 19 predicted proteins | sample TSNJ026MetaG_FD_104731 | JGI IMG/M metagenome (GOLD analysis project Ga0153942, IMG submission 104731) | Attine ant fungus gardens microbial communities from New Jersey, USA - TSNJ026 MetaG | ecosystem: Host-associated > Fungi > Mycelium > Unclassified | place: USA: New Jersey, Brendan T. Byrne... | reverse complement strand
TTCTTCCTACTAAATTACTGTATTCTGCTAGTAAACTCTCACTCAAGCTTTAACTCACAATGTCATAATTCACCTTTCATAGATGATACCCTTATTATTTCGCATATTTCTTGGACATCACAGGTGTGGTACCCCGGGCATGATTTCATTCTCGTACTACGAGACTTGTTGACCAAATCAATTAAAAAAGGCGTAAAATCATTCACTCATGAGACATCTGAGTTCTGTTTGGAGAAAGCTCTGGTGACTATGGTACGCCACATTTTCCGTCCAGTTGATCCTCCAGTCGGAAGATGAAATTTACAGATGCTCCTGACAATATGGAATCCACATATTCAATGCTACCCACCTATCAGTTTCAGGTTCCGATAGTTAATGGCTCTGGAACAATACCAATTCAGTCAACTATTGCCCTTGTGCTCCAGTGAACTATTTTTTTGAAATCGAATTTCATTTCAGCTCAGATTCCCTCATACCTTCCTTCTGTCCAGAAAAAAGTTTTTAAATTAATTGGACTATGCCCCTATATACAAGATATCATTTAACGCTCTTGTCGTCTTGTGTAAATTGAAAGATAATAGTTTGAGTTTGAGTTCATTTTACGAACACCCGCCTGAATCTACCTCGACACAGACACAAATCTATGAATAACAAGAAGCATAAAAATAGTAGCAATATTTATGATCTTGGAGATTTGCAACTTTCGGAGATATCTAGCCCGAGCACGGCACGAGGAGGGCGTCCAAAAAAAATGAAATGATGATGAAAGAACAAATGGCTCGAAAGAAAATTTTACAAAGGGGACCAATGACAATGTTGTAGAGGCGACAGTGTCATGAGAGCCACTCAAAAGATAGTCGACAAACGAAAAGAAAAAAACCGAGCACTAGGTCCCATAAAAAATTCTTTATAAAGAACATCAACCCAACTTGGGAAATTTGGCACAGAGCTTTGTTTTACGAGTTTCTCCCCTTCGACCACTCTCTCCCACTCAAAAATACCACATTTCTTAGATCAACACAGTGCTTCGTCCACTGTCTGATATATGCCTGTTCCGGAGGTGATAGCGCCTTCGGATCTTGTCCGGGTTTCAACGAATCACTTCTCAGAGGTAAATATTTAGGCAATACCGTGGCCTTCATATTTGTAGTTGTATTTGCAGTCATAGGTGTGGGTGAAGGGGCAAAAATAGATCCAGAGATGACGCAAGATGGTGCAGGTGTAGTTGGAAGCAAAGAACTACTTTGAAGGGATGTGGGTAGGGTATCGTCAGCAACTTGAGAACCCAAATTCGCCATTCGTCCATCCATCGTCGACAAGTTCATAGAACCAGCAGTTGACAGAGTGCCAGGAGGTATATAACTGAGAGTTAAAACCCGAAGATAAGGGTATCGTAGTATAGCTAAAGATATCATTCGATGGAATGCCTAGATTCAAGATATGTGAACTATCAGGATTCCGACCAACAAGACAACGAACCTGATCAGCTCCTGGACCACCAGTTGTAAGTTCAACATTTAACTCAGTCAATCCCTTCCACTCTCCTCGACCAAACTTAAACCCTTCCTTAATTTCCCCTGCAGCCGTCCTCCTACTCCTTCCCTCCCATCCTTTCTTCTCCCTCTCGTCTATATCTACCCGTTCCCTGGAACCACCCAGACTACTTCCAGCAGCAGCCAGTACCTTCTCGATACTTCGCTTATCCACAGCCTCTCCAAATCGTAAATTCAAGACCCAAGCCACGCCAACCAGTTGGGTCATAATCGAAGCTGGGCGAAGTCCAGAGTAGATGGTTGTATTTATGTTCAGCGAGATGGAATAAAGCGGTCTTCTACTACCGACAGCTGGGAGATGGGAGGTAGGAGAGGTAGGAGCGGTGAAGAGGGTGGTAGGAGAAGATAGGGCAGTAACGAGGCATGGTGGACCTTGTAATATCGACAGGTTCGGTAAGAGTGTCGGAGAAGAGAGAGGAGAGACAGGTAGCGGGTATGGGGTGGAAGGAGGATGTGGGAACAGTATTTGTGACGGCGACGTGGTCGAAGCATTGGTATTGGAACTGGCTGCCGCAGCTTCATAGAAAGTGGTGTATGAAGGAGAATCCGGAGATGCTGTTTTGGGTCGACATGCAGGTTTCGTTTGCGGATCACGGGGATTTGTACGAATAGTCGATGGTGGAAGTTCTATTCTCGAAGGAGCATATGAAGGTGAGAATGAAGGGGTAGAATCAAGAGGGACAGGGTATGGTGCCTCCTGGTATTTCTTTCCTCCTCCTCCTTTATCCATTGTCACTGATCCTGAAACCTGTCGCGATCGAACAGTCCCATTACTTGTAGCAGGCCTCGCAGTTTTGGATTTTTCCGTGCTTTTTTTGTCTTGATTGACCTCATCGCGCCAAGATCTATGATCCAGATCTCCATCTATCACGAATAGGTTGGGAAATTCCAGTCTGGTGATGTTTAATTGTCCATCAAGCCACCCAAATAACATCCTCCCTTCCTCTCTTGACATTATTGAGCAAAGGAAAGTGATTTCTCGAAGAGCAAAGGCAGTGTGATATGCTAGGAGATCGTGATCATAGGCGGGAAGAATTAGCGAGGTTAGATTCGACATGCGTTGGAATACAAGCGTGAAAGTAGCAGTGAGGAGGGTGTTACGATATTGTGCACCTTGATCTTGACGGTCAGGAGGAGAAAAGGGGTGTATCGTTAGCGACGATTCACCCTGAGGTAATCGTGATGACAATGGTTGTTTCGTGGCTTGTAAGAAGAACTGGGGCCAGGATACACAACGAAATGACTTGACAAGATCTGTAAAATCTTGTCTTTCAGACAGCAGAGTGAAGAATCTCTCTAGCTGCGATTCGGACTCGAAATCGTCAAGGTCAATGTGGGTGTATAAGACCGTCTGGCTAGCAAAGAAGAATAACTGGCACGTAGGTGAAATTCTTGCTACCGACGACTTGGGCATGAATGTGAAGATATGAGCGATGGTCTCGATCGGCATAGAAGATATCATCACTGGGGCGATAGTGTCTTGTTTCTCGGGCAACTGCGGTAATACCAACGCGTCACTCAGCTGTTGTACATATTGAATGCAGCGGGTCCCTCCACGAGAAGAGATCCTCGAGTCCCACGTAGATCTACCCCCCCTACATTGCTTCGAGTCTGTTGAACGGAGGTCCGGAAGAAAGAGATTAGGGCTACTAGTGGTGCGTGCACGGGACGGCATGTGCGACGGGGTCGCTTGTCCAGTTTTCTCCTCCTCGCTGCTACCGCTATCACTCAGGTGGTCGCCATCGCCAAAAAGACGGTTGCTCATGAAAATATTGTTTTTGTACGAAGGAGAAAATGGGGAGGGGGGAAGAGAAGATATAGACACTGGGCGCCCCAAGCCACTTGGTCTTCGAATATCATCTTCCTCTTCGTCTTCTTCAGATGAGTCCGATGCTTGTACTCTTTGACGATGGGACGAACTGAGATTGAGTGCAGGAGGCCGTTGTTTCGTGCTCCCTTGTTGTGTTGTGCTATCGTTGTAACGAGAAAAGAAAATTTTGCGTACACGACTTATAAATGATGTCTGTCGTCGCGGGATATTTTCGATTCCTTTGGTACTTGTTGTTCTTATTGTGATTTGATGGAAACGCGGAATTTTGTCAATCGGTTTCTGAGCTTGTTCCTTCGATGAGTGCAGCATGTGGAGAGGAGAGAAGAGAGAAAGAACTAGTTGATGTTTTGCCCTCCTTCGGCAAAAAAGGTTGTGCGTGCATGACGACGGAGGCGTAATTCAGGGTTGTAGTGTTGATGTGGTAACCCCCGATTTAATAAGGGGGCCATCACCCTAAATTGGTATAAACAACAGTAATATCCTGAATCTACCTGGATGAGGTCCATGAGACTACTAGGGTGAAGCCACATAATGGCCTCTCTGCTCGCTGAAGTGGGTTGATGAACCTGATGGATGGAACTGCAAATTCAAGATTCCCTTTCTCGACCATCCCGATTCATATTCCTGGCTAACTATGCCCTCGACTTTTGTCGCATGGGCGTCAAAATATTACTTGCCAAAGTTTATAGCCATGGCTGGATGCTGCTCAGAGGGAATTGGAGCAGACGCTAATCGACGATCTGGATCTGATGCCGATCGGACGAGGAACCAGGGGTAAGCAACCAGATTGTTCTGCACACCGAAACAATAGGATATCAATCAAATAATGGACATGGTAGAGTAGGTTAAGCACATATGTCAATGAATGTCTAGCCACGTTTGGTTCTCGGTGTTGCATAAGTTCAATAGGGATACGATTTGCCAGTCAAACATAAAGGGGCCCAACTTAGCAAGCGTTTGAGTTCCGGGAACCACTATCTACATAAAATAAAATATATGGCAACCAGTGTACAGACCTCAAAATGTCAAAGTCTATCTCCCATCGAATGAGAATATCACAGCAAAGGATCTGTCTGGAGCGCGTCGCGACGCGTTACTCACGTGATCATAGCCTCACATAACATCGACGATCTTTTCACTCTCCTCTCAAGATGCGGATAGAAGAGCTTATCATCGAAGGTAGCACTTCCCAAATACATAACGTGATAGGCACTAACGGAATGTATAGGCTTCAAGTCCTACCCTCAAAGGACACAAATCACTGGTTGGGATGCATCTTTTAACGCTATCACTGGTCTCAATGGATCCGGCAAGTCCAATATTCTTGACGCGATTTGTTTCGTCCTTGGTATGACAAACATGCAGACGGTATGTTTATGCTACAACTAGTCCATGAACATGACACTGATTCCTTCGGTAGATGCGAGCAGGAACGCAAGCCGACCTCGTTTACAAGCGTGGTCAGGCAGGTATCACAAAAGCTAGCGTCACCATTGTCTTCGATAACTCAGACAAAGCCGCTCCCGGTTACATCACTCCTCAGATCACCGTCACTCGACAGGTGCGCTTCGTTGATTCTTGCCAGAACAATCGACTCACATTCATCTAGTTTTCCCTCCCAAACACGACTAAATGGCTTCTCAACGGCCACAAGTCCACTCAGCAGCAAATCCTCTCTTTCTTCCAGGCCATCTCACTAAACATCAATAACCCCAACTTCCTCATCATGCAAGGTCGAATTACCAAAGTCCTCAACATGCGCTCAATGGAGGTCCTGGGTATGATTGAAGAGGCAGCAGGAACACGGATGTTTGAAGAAAAAAAAGACAAGGCAAAGAAGACGATGGCTAAAAAGCAGTCCCGTGTTGACGAGATCACTGAAATGCTCCATACCGAAATTGAGCCGAAGCTTGACAAGTTACGAGCTGAAAAGAAGAATTATGTAGATTTCCAAAAACGCGCCGCCGAATTAGAAAAAGTTGGAAGAGTATTGAGAGCTTGGGAATATACAGATTTCTTAAAGAAGGTGGTCGACAAGGAAGAAGAGGCAAAAGCGGTTGCGCACGAGAGAAAGCGCGTAGAAGCAAATATCAAGAAGGCGCAGAAGGAAGGTCAGCAAGCCGAAAAGGATTTGGCGGAGGTTGTAAAAAAGCGAGACGCTGAGATGAAGAAAGGCGGGAAATTGGCAAAATTGAAAGAGGAGACTGACACACTCGGGAAGGAAGTGGTGAAAGTGAGGACGCAGGCAGAAATCAAACAAGCAACAATGGAAGAGGAAGAACAAAAGCTAGTTGAGATTCAAACTGCAATTGAAGGTGTACGTCTGTTCTTTTCTTCCTATGTTCTCGCTCTCCTGTTTTCTAATGGAACTTTGTTTGTGTTTACAGCTTGAAGAAACTATTGCGCAAGAGACAGCTAAGGTCGCCACCACCACCGCTACCACCAATTCGGTCAAAGAAAAACATACATCCCTTGAATCTGACGTTCTCAAATCCGAAGAGCTCTTGCAGACGCTCCTAACCGGTCTTACAACCTCTTCGTCGTCCAAGAACCTTAACAACTCGGGCGGAGGATATATGGGCCATCTTGCTGAAGCCAAGGCATTCTTGGCTCAAGGTCAAGCTGAAGAAGAACAGGCTCGTGTCAAACTTGAAATGAAACAGAAAGATTTGGAATCTCTGAGGAAGAGAATGAAGGATTCAGAGAGGGAAGCAGGGGAGAATAAAAAGAAGTTGGATCAAATGAGAAGTGTAGTAGAAAGGCAGAGACAACAACTCGCGACATGTAAGTGGGATCAGGACAAGGAGGAGGAATTGGAAGCGAGGTTGAAGGATTTGAAGAAAAGCGTTAGAGAACTCACAGAGGTACTTCTCTCTTTCATCTGTCATTGCGAGGGGTACCACTCACGATGGCGGTTTTGCCAACAGAGAAGCGAGCATATAAGGCATGGCCTCAGCCGCCTCAACTTTGAATATACGGACCCTTATCATGGTTTCGATCGATCCAAAATCAGAGGGTTTGTCGCACAGGTTACATACTTAGATAAAGTGAATTACGACAAAGCGACAGCACTAGAAATCACTGCCGGAGGAAAGCTTTTTAATGTGATTGTCGAGGACGAACAAGTTGGCAATCACTTGTTGAAGAATGGAAAACTGAAAAAGCGCGTTACGATGATCCCATTGAACAAGATCAAGAGTTATCCCATTGATCAGAAGGTGTGTATGATTTTTTTGGTACTTTTTTACACCTAATACTCACGCGTGCTATCAGAAAATCAACGCGGCACAGCGTCTCGCACCTGGAAAAGTTTTCCCAGCCATCTCTCTCGTGGGCTACCCGGAAGAGCTCGCGCGTGCCATGCTCTTCGTTTTCGGCAATACATTTATCTGTTCCGACTCGGCTACAGCTAAAGCTGTCACCTTCAACCCGTCTATCCTAACCAAATCCGTCACGTTAGAGGGCGACGTTTACGATCCCTCAGGATCCCTCTCCGGTGGCTCTTCACCCATGGGGGGTAAAATATTGATTGACGTACAAAAACTGTTGGAGGTCGAGGGAGAACTCAATCTCAAGAAGAGGGAATTGCATGAAGCGCAGGCGGAGGAGGAGAGGATCAGAGGTGTTAGGGAAGAATGGAGGTGGCTAGGGAGAGAATTGGAGATCAAAGAGCACGAGTTGGGGTTGTTTGAGGAGCAAATCGGGGGAAGTAATGCTTCGAGAGTAAGTTTCAGTCGGGAACGATTTGTCAAATAGAAAGGTTTACTTTGTCCCTTGTTCCCAGGTCGCAGCGGATGTTGAAGAAGCTCAGACAAATATCCAAGGACTTAAAGATGCAGAAAAGGCCGCAAAGGATAAACAACAGGCTGCGAAAGCCGAATGTGTAAAACTCGAAAAGGATATGAACGAGTTCAAGAACAATAAAGAGGGCAAGATTGAAGAGCTCAAGGTTGGTCATCCCTTTCTCTTATCTCATTTTTAAACCTATCCTCGTCCGTCTCACAGAAAGAGATATCGAAGAAGAAAAGCGCACTTCAGAAACACTCTGTCGTTGTCAAGACACAGCAAAGGGAGCATCAGACTGCGATTCTTGAATTAGGTAATGCCATCCGGTGGTTTTCTCAAAACATGCCTGATCTTGTCGTTTTGTTCAAGAGCAACAGCAGAAAGACATCGAAGATGAGAAATCTAAGCTTGAGGATGCACGAAAGCATGTGTCTTACCTCAAGAAGGAGCTGGTTCGCATGAGTAACGAAGTTACAGCCATGCAGGTATGTCCTTGCTTCCTGTTCCATGAATTTTATCACCTTGAACTGTCTTGACTTCGCTTCACCAAAGACCAGCTATCAAGAAGCCGAACGAAGACTTCGAGAAGAACATGCTACTCTCAGTCGCTTTGACGCTGAACTCAAGTCCCTCGAGGAGGTCATCAAGGCTCGCAAAGCCACCGTATCAAATTGCGAGATTGAGGTTGAGAAACTCGATCATAGCGCCCAGGCTCTACAGAAGGAGACGGTTACAGCACAGAATAAGATTGAGTCGTATGAGAAGCAATATGAGTGGATCAAGCATGATAAGCAGTGCGTAGATCTGCTAATCTGGTGTTGGCTTGAGATTCTAACGTTGTTGCTGGGCAGCTTATTCGGCAAGCCAGACACGCAGTATGACTTCAGTGAAGGAGACATTCATGCCTTTCAGGCACATGCAGCTACCCTTCAGAAAGCACAGGAGGCAAACAAAAAGAAAGTCAATCTGAAGGTGATGGATATGATCGAGAGGTACAATTGTGTAATGTTTTTCTTGAGTTTAAGCTGACACTGGACTGTGTTGAATAGCCTTGAAAAACGAGAGGGAGCCCTACAGAAAAACCTTGCGATAGTCATGAAGGACAAAGCCAAGATTGAGACAACGATTGAGAATCTCGACCAACACAAACGTGACGCATTGCAGAAGACATGGGAGAAAGTCAACGGGTACAGCTTCCCTGCTTCCTGGCGAGAGTTCTGATCATATCAATTCTTGTAGTGATTTCGGTTCCATCTTCAATGAACTCTTGCCTGGTAATTTTGCCAAGCTCCAACCTTCGGACCCTGAAGGACAGGATCTGACCCAAGGGTTAGAAGTGAAAGTCCGACTTGGGTCAGTCTGGAAACAGAGTTTAACCGAGCTAAGTGGCGGTCAACGGTATGTCCCCGGAGTGCAATGTTCTGACGCAATGCTGAATACACAATCCGTTTAGGTCACTTATCGCCCTCTCGCTTATCATGGCTCTTCTGCAATTCAAGCCTGCACCAATGTATATTCTGGATGAAGTCGACGCTGCTCTTGATCTTTCCCACACACAGAATATTGGTCACCTCTTCCGAACAAGGTTCAAAGGCTCGCAATTCATTGTTGTATCGTTGAAAGAAGGGCTGTTCACAAATGCAAACGTACTGTTCAAAGCCAGGTTCAGAGATGGAACCTCGGTCGTTGAGCGGACAGCACAACGGTCTTCGTCAACATTATACAACTAGAATTTTGCATAAGGTGACGAAGGTGACCAGAATTGATACAAGATACCACATTTTAAGGATTTCTCAGGAATTGCGCCGCCCATTACATGTACTGTTTCCTTGTCATCAGATAGCTTCCGTTCAATTGTAATGTGTAACATTATGCTAGCAGTACTGCCGCTGCCATTGCTATGCAAGCTAGTGCAACATACGGGGATAGCCGTTCACCTGGGGCGAAATAAGTGGACATGAAGTCAGGTCAGCCAACAAATAAAAAGTACCAATTCTGGCAGATTTGAATAAAAGGCTCGAAAATCTAGGGGTCATGAGAAAAAAATCAACAAGATTTGTTTACGAGTAGCAACAGAGGAGAAAGGAGCAGACCCTTGCTTGTTTCGGTCAACGAGGCGTGGTGCTACTGCACGAACGTATGTACACGTGCAGATGAAAAGAAGGATGACAAGGAGTAGGGCCTGGAAGTGGAAGAGCGCAGACTGATACACACAGTCATTAGTTTGCTTCTGGTTCGTGGGACGAGTAAGAGGGTATTACCATTGGACGAATTCAGAGCAAGGTGAAAAACCAGTGAAGCTATCTGTGTGAAGAATGCGACTGACGTGGGAAACTGGTGATCTAATATTATTCGTGACTTTATCAGATTGGGCTATCCTTCTGACCTATCTCCTCGTCAAATTTTTCGATAAACTGTCTCTGTATGAATCCTTCTGGAGAGTCATATGTCACTGCTGTACTGGGAGTCTGGTTTTCTAAACACCTCTGCCTCTGCCTATGTCTTTGTCTTTGTCTGAGCAGCTTAAAGACCACTCTAACAGCAGTTCTACTTTGGATGAATTGTGGCATATCCTGTGTGGCACTCACTAGTATGAAGAATGTATCTCCGTTGAGCTTTCTTAAGGAGGACCTGTACATACTCGCATTTGGTTTCTATGACCGCAAATTTCCAGTAGGATCGCACCATTGCTCATAAATATCCTGCCTATTGACTGACTTCTTTTTCATTCAAAAGAATTTCTTGGCCCGATTTTATAACGAATAGGTCAGCACTTATGATTAGGTCCCTGCCTCATAGTAACATTGATGGCATCCCAATTAATAAGAGACGAGGGTTGATCCACATTGTGACCAACATCAATATCGACATCAACACCTTCCTCCTAGATAACATGAAACCCCACCAAATGAAGGTTAGCCATTAAGTGGAAAGAGAAACAGCGCCAGACCAGATCAACTTGGTGCTGTCCTAGACATGCTGCAATGTATCATGACCAAGTATGCTCAGACTGGGAGTGAAACGAAGTAAAGATTGCCGGCATCCAAGATTTTATTATCCAGACCCTGGCACATGTAAACTAAGAGCTAAATTCCATACAAGAAATGAATATAAACAACATCTTACAAATGATATCTACAAGCAAGAAGAAATAGACTAGGAGGCAGGATCCCGTCGACGCCTCTTGAACTAACAGAGAAAATAATCAGTCAATGAACAAAGGCATTGGCACTGATTATAAGACATACCACCCTATCTCCGTCAATATCTCTGGATCTCTCTGAGATTACCGAGACACTACTGCTCTCATCCTGGATAAAAGACAACTTAGCGGAGGATACAACTCAAGCAATCAAACATACCATGAGATCATCATGGCCAGACTTATCGCTAGGGGAAACAGCTGATAACAGCTGCGTACCGTGCATACCAGAGCTGGTCACCTTCCTCTTCTTGCTTCGAGTAAATGCTAGCGGAACAAACAGGGAGGAAGGACTCTGCCTATATATTTGCGGCGGTGCTATGAAGACCTGTTCTACGGGCCTGTATTCAGTAGATTTCTGAAGATCCATGAATGACGCTTCCTTGTGTTCCAGAACGAAGTCAAGAATGAGACGCTGGAGAGCGTCATGGAGATATTCTGGATGTTTGTACTTTTCTTCCTTGACCCAGTGATAGTCTTCTTTGATCAACGCTGCCATAGATTTAACTAGTGGCATCAGTTGAAGATACCCTGGATCTACAAAATCCTCCCAGCAATCACTGAACTGGAGCGATCGGAGCAATCGATCGCGATAACCGTCCGCTGGATCGTCCGAGGAGATCATGCGCCACACAATCGAACTAATATGCGTTGACTCTTTTCCTTGAGGGGCAGCATGTATAATCCACCAGAAGAAAACCCAGACAGAAGATTCTGCATCATGGCGAAGCTCGTGCCTGAAAGCAGGTAGTATTGCCTGATCATCCACCTTGGTTGGCGTCTTCATTTTGTTTCCAAAAATCTTGAAACGACCAGGATAGCTTCGCTTATAGACAGAGGCAGCATTGCATTGCAGCACAGGGGAGGGGGGGAATTCTCTAGGCTTCAACAATGGCCCCTCTTTGTGTATTGCACGAGCCATGAAAATTGGAGTGCCCTGCGCTCTTATTAGATTAAGATACGAACAGAGATAGAAAGGACTCACAACTGCTTCTGTCGCTCGTTTTCGGGAAGTATAGATCTCAGCATGGTCAAAGTCAATTAGGACTATAGACGACTTATGCTTGGGTTCACTAGCAGGACGATGAGCTGGAATCAACTCTCACAAGGGAAGCGCCACACGCCTAGGATCCAGCAGATGTCCAATAAATACAGTGGGTATCTTCAGCAGGGACTGAATCAGACTCGCCCCAGAGAACATTTCCAGCACTTATGTCACGATGAAGAATTCCCCGATCACGAAAAAGCCCTCTGCAGACTACATGTAATTCAATCCTCCTGTAGATGCTAGAAATCCACGTCGCTCACCCTCGAGGAGATCATATAACGCATAAAGTACTTTCCGAGGGGTATCAATCTCCATGAAACCCGTGCCTTTATCCAATAGGCCAATGCGAGCTTTGGAACGACCTGCTGATGTCGAATTTCGGTCAAAAAACCCAGCCCGCACTACACCTGGGTATGCACCATACTGATGAATCTTATTCAAAAGAATTTTCTCTTTCCAGTGTTTTCTACGCTTCATTGTCTGTTCCTTGATCACATGTACCGGCGAACCTCCATTCATCTCATTGGTAAGAAAAATATTAGTCCTACGACCCAAAGGATTTCCCACAATGTCCAGCTCACAGTCCTTGAATGACCCCTTGCTAGTGTGTAATGTGAAAGCAGGCCCATTATCGGCAGACATAGTCCTGTCTATGTCACTAGCACAGGTGTTGAGCTGGCCCTCATTAATATATTTGACAATAGCACGGAGAGCTGATGAGCAGTCCGATTCTTTGATACTGACTTCTTTAGTTCCCGACGAATTGCAGATAAAGATGATCATACAGTGATCTTCAACGAGAATGCTGAGTGTCGAATCGAGGTCCGGTCGATCTGCAAGGAGATTGGCAGCATAACTGTGTGCTCGTTGGCGTCGTTCATCAAAGGAACCTCCAGAAGAGTGAAATTCGATTGCTATTTCAACAAAGGACCAGTCAAGTCGTGAATTCTTTTCTGATGCTTCTTGCTCTAGTGCTTTGTAATGACTAAGATCATAAGCAATGATGCCTGGCTTGTATTTTGTGAAGTTTCGATGATCTGCAGCACAGTCTTCAGAATCACTCAAGAAACAAATCCCTGAGATGAGAATGAGAAATCAGACTGCCCATTTCAAGGCAAGGTTACGCACTCTGCGGTGACATTTTCTGAGTAAGGGTGTTGGCTCGCTTGAGAAACTCGGTCATGGAGCCAAGAAACCGAGACTTCTTCTTTCTTGAATTTTTCGCTTTCCGAGGAATTTCATGTAACCCAATAAATTGGTAGAACTCATCTAGTTCGATACGTTTAGGATCAGGGGGATCCTGAAGATAATATTTGCTAACACAACGAACATAACGAGGAGTACGAGAGGTGACGGGGGACATGAGAGAAGGAGAGCCAACAATAACAATCCCGGCCTGCATCACGTGAAGAATGCTATTGTTGCTAATCTATGAACTGTTCTTGCGACAGCGACCTCAATTAGATGTCCAAACAGCTTCGACGCAGACTGAATGGTCGTTCTTAAAAGACAGCTGGAGCACTCATGCTGATATTGGCTGAGGGTCTGCACTACCAACAAGTTTTACCACAATACAAATGCTAAGATCGGTCAGATTTCCTCATATTTTTAAACAAACAGTGATAAATTTTCCATGGTTTCCTGTAGACAGTATATCGTCCTCGCAGTAGCGTCCTCAAGTCAACGTCCGACATCGGACATGTCTAGCCAAGTCGTGTTGGCAACTCTTCGAGTGGTCGTTGGTTCGGTAACCGCTGATTACAGTAGATATTAGTAATTGTCTATGCATTCGATAACATGTCTGACCTGTAATTTGAAGTGGCACATACGATGCCCACTCTTACCAGTGATCATTTTGTACTGGGTGAGTAGACTTAATGATTCATCCCAATCGTTGATCAAACCACTCACTTCCAACACCCGATAAAGGCCATCATAACGGTAGCTGCAGCACACGCCATCAAATTTTTTTGCGTTTACAGGACGAAATATACACTCACCCTTCCAAAGGAGCCCACCTCGATGGATTCTTGAAGCCCCTCACAACACGGACAGATTTTCCAGTCAATTGGTTAAGCTAAACCATCACGAGTCGGCTTTTCTTCTATTGACCCTATAGATGATGAACGGGATAGACTTACTCGCAGAGCGTGGTTGAAATGGTTACCAACAGACTGATCAGCATTTTGACCGGCCGGCTGGAAGAAAGATGTAAGCAAATTACGTTTTTACATCATGATTCCACCTGCTAACTTGTTCAGAACCATCAGATTGCCCTCCTGACATATCCACCGTTAAAGAATCGCCATCATTGTAAGGTTGATTAAAACCCTACCAGATCCAGTATACCAGCTGAGAATATATCAGCATCCATTTAGGCATGCATAGTAGGGTTGCTTCTCACACAATGTCCCCCATATCTTCGTCATCCTCATAACCTCCATTGAGCACAATAGAAAACGCTCCAGAGTCCGGCTCGTCCTTTGACTTCTGCGTTGTACAGGATATTCCTGCCATAAGAGGGTAATGAACACCTGCCACAGAGCACTCTTTCCTGAAAGTAAGTAGTATGAGAGGTATCTACTATCAAATCTATGCCATACCTGGAAGCAAACATGGTCCCAACCTCGCATTTAGGACGACCATAATAGCCAATGCGTCGGGACCCCTTTCGTTTCTGATGTTGATTCTGAGTTAGAATATATCGAGGGCGAGGAGGGTCACTGCTCTGTCCAGCATTCCCTTCAGGGTCGGGTTTTGGCACCTCAGGTTTGGTCGACTGGCCAACATGGTTATTCGAGATAGAGAAGCTACAATGCAAGAATTCAATATGCCATCTTGCAATCTTGCGAGGTCAAGAAGGACACTTCTCACTTCGGATTGCTCATCGTGGTCAACACGGAAGGTGCAAGAACTTGTGAAATGACTTGTGAAATGACACTTCCTCTCACGCCTTCAGGACAGCTCCATACATTTGCTCAAGCACGTGCCGAGGCTTAGAAATCATTCAAGAGGCTGTGCTAATTGGTATCATCGTCAAGGTCGTGCGGTCAATATGATATACAATACCTACAAGCTTCACTGTATGTCAAGGTTCTGTCAAGCAAATTATGGGCGAGAAGCCAGATATATCTACCAAAACGGTTAGCGGTGGCGCAAAGTCAAGTTTGATAATGAGATACAGACGGGATGGTGTTCAATATACTGAAAGACCTGGAGGGATCGTTTGAGGGGACAAATATACAAGCACAGTGAGCTCTCCTAGACTGAATGGTTCACTGAATTCCCTCTCATAGATTGAGAGAGCTTGGCAAATTCGTTGCCCCCTTGCTTGTTCTTGTTCATTTCTTCGACGACGAAGAGCTCATCGTTGTTCTCGCTTGTGTTGGATTTACGTATAGGTCCGAATTAGCCTCGTTAAATCCTACGAACGGGAATCTCATGTAAGGTCACCGCATCCTAGTTGGTAAGCCAGAGAGCTACTAGGTACTGAGGTCCTGCCTGCTATTGGAGTAACTGAGGAAAATTCAAAAGTCACTATCGGGTCTGTCAACGAATTAAGACCAGGCACCCCAATTTTTACCCATCTGCTATACACCTGTAAATCTCCCCTTGAGAAGAATATGGTTTTTTGGCCAAATACATCTCCAGAACATAGTCTTTGAAGGTTCCCTAGCGTAGTGTAAAATAAAGATGCCTGGTTCTGTAGCTCACTATATAATATCTTACCTTTACAGTATGGTCTAACCACTAACCCAAATCTAGGTCAGATTATCGAATCGCGCGCAACATGGTGTGACAATGTGACATCACATCTGGGAACTCAAGTGTCAGATTTTCTCAGAAATTTCATACGTCCAGTACTACATCCTCGGAACTTCCCAGATTCTTACAGGAAGTTATCCAATAAAGATAGTATGGCTGCTTCCTTAGCTAGTTAATCTGCCTGTTCGTTGGGGTTTGACTCGTTTAGCAGCTTGCATTTTTAGCCATTCCTTTAATTGCCAAGATCATCCAAAAGTTGCCACTCAATGAGCCTAGAGACCCCTTATCTGTCATTTTCCTCACTGTTACCAAAAGCAGCACATGCGAATAAGATCATATTTCCCAAAGATGCGGTTGCTGGCCCATCTCATGCTGCCAAAATGAACCCCTGGATGTCAGCAACTATACCACTTTCGATCTAGTTGTAACATCGTGATGATGATGTTATTAGGCTTCCAAAAAGATCTTTCAGGTATCTAGAACATGTATTTAAGCCTCGTCTCTTGGATGAAAATTCCTCAGTTCAAGCTTTTGAAATTCCTTCATTCATTCTTCTGTCCCTCTCAACACCACAACGATGTATTTCAGATTGCTCTCCTTTGTAACCTTCGTCTCCGCCGTTGTCGCCGTCCCGACCATATCACCTTGGAACCAGACTTGCGATCCTGGGTCTATTTTTTGCTGTAACCAAGTCGGAAAAGCCTCTTTTATGAGCCGTTCATACCCGGAGTTTCGACGTGCACTCGAATCCGCCAATCTTACGGCACCCGCCTCTGATGAATTGGCCGGTCTTCAGTGCACCCCTACCGCGGGACAAGGTGGCGCTGTCAACGACTGGTCAGCTGTTCATTTGATATACAAATATGTGCTCATCGTTTTTAGTTCTTCGCAGCCTTTATGCTGCTCAAACACTAGATTCAGTACTGTTTTCCTTTCCTTCCATGTTTTATCATTCGCTCATTTCCTCGTAGACGAGGATATCGTGATTGGCTGCTCGCCTATGAACATCGTCTAGATAGGCTATCTATGTATCCGATTAGTGGATTGGCGGGCTTGGATTATACTGCGTGTTCAGTGGGTTGGAGTCCTATCCCAGGGAGCTTGATCAAGAGCTTCTGGTGAGGTAATTTTGAGTGATTAATCAGTAAGTAATCGGTCGATCGGCGCATGAAGCAATGTAGCACCGAGGTAGCGCGACCGTGACGAAGAATATTCTAGGCTTTTCTTATTCCATTGCGTCATCTTCTCCATTGCTGGTTCATACTGAGTGCGAAGGAACAAAGAGAGCT
>Ga0153942_1000419_pt1 | contig 16486 bp, 14 predicted proteins | sample TSNJ026MetaG_FD_104731 | JGI IMG/M metagenome (GOLD analysis project Ga0153942, IMG submission 104731) | Attine ant fungus gardens microbial communities from New Jersey, USA - TSNJ026 MetaG | ecosystem: Host-associated > Fungi > Mycelium > Unclassified | place: USA: New Jersey, Brendan T. Byrne... | reverse complement strand
AAGAATACGCGTGTGAGTGGTAGAAGATAAGAATAGTTTGGTCTATCTGCCCAATAGGGTAAGGACTTCCACAGCTGACATGATGTGGGAGCTTGACCAATGATAGGATATGGTTATCTGATGTCTTCCAGCGGGAAGTATTTATCCGTTTCTTTCTGATATTCGTACTTCATCCCTGCTAATCCCTGTCTTCGACGATCTTTGTCAATGTCTTACCAACCAACCGACCAGCTAACTACTCCAGGGAAATGGAGCTCGTATATGCTTAGTATATACACTTCGAAGAGGGGACCTCAGCCGCTTGGTACCGTTGCTTTCGATGAAATTGAAGAGAGAGCAAAAGAGAAGCTCAAGGAATATCCAGGTAAGTGATTATGGAAATTAATTTGGATATACGGGCACGAAAGCTACTCTTTGATTGCTGGACGTCAGGCGCTTTTATGTACGCAGGTGGAAGTGCCGGTATACACCAAACGTACAACGCCAACCGTCGGGCTTTCCAAAAATACGGTATTGTTCCTCGCATGCTCATTGATGCGACATTCCGAGATATCAGGGTTAGTTGTTCTGTCGGGTTTACTCGTCGATTCCTCAATCATTCTTGACAGGTTAATCTCTTCGGTGAAACATTCTCCGCGCCCCTCCTGATAGCTCCCATCGGGGTGCAGAGTCTCTTCCATCCTGATGGCGAAATTGCATCTGCCAAAGCAGCACAAGCCTTAGGAGTACCTTATATTCTGAGCTCTGCCAGCAGCAGGACCATAGAAGAAGTTGCAGCTGCAAATGGTGATGGGAAAAGATGGTACCAGCTATACTGGTATATGTATTCCACTCAAAGGCTAAACTGATATTAAATTGACATAACATGCGCATAGGCCAAAATCCAAGGAGATTACGGAGTCGCTCCTCACGCGTGCCAAAATGGCAGGCTTCACCGCTTTAGTTGTTACTCTTGATACCATGACCATTGGCTGGCGGCCTCATGATCTCGAAAAGGCCTTCATTCCTTTTTGGCACGGTTACGGTATACAGGTCGGTGAATCGGATCCTATCTTTATGCGTCGTTTTGGAAAAGAGCCTGTCCTGGAGACAACGCTTCAGTGGCCTTATCAACCAGATGTCTTGAACAAGAAGATTGCAGAGGGAGATGAAGGGGTCAAGGAAAAGGCGTTCCTTGGAATGGAATGGATTAAGGAATGCAATACAAGCTTCAAGTCGTGGGATGATTTGAAGCACCTGAGGCAATTTTGGGATGGTCCTTTGATCTTGAAGGGAATACAGCACGTTGCGGTACGCAAGAATTTCCTCATAGAACGATTTGGATCGGCATCACAAGAGCTTTGAAGTAAGAAGCTGATGGATTTTGTGTGTTTCAGGATGCCGAAAGAGCTCTGGAATACGGGGTTAATGGGATCATTGTATCAAACCATGGTGGGTTCTAGAAAGTCTACAAATTAAGCCCCATCAGGCTTCTGATATGGTTTCTATCTGGTATTTACCACTTGGCTGGAACTGGCTTGGTAATATCAGGTGGTCGGCAGCTCGATGGCGCTATCCCATCCCTCTATGCATTGGAACGAATTTGCAAGTCTCAGAGGGTCAAGGAGGCGCAGCGTTCTGGTCGACTCCATGTGTTTTTCGATTCTGGGATACGCACAGGCCCTGATATGTTCAAGGCTCTTGCACTCGGTGCGCAAGCTATTATCCGTAAGTCATCATGTTCTGTCCGCGATTCATGACTCCCTCGCTTCTGAACCTTATAAATATATATTCACTTCACATTCCACTCTTGTATTCAACAATCTGATCGTGGTTGGTCATTTTTGTGTTGGTGTATCATACTCACGAGAGTGTTGCCGAGCTTCGCTCGCCCATATCTTTGCTTCCTTGCATCGTGGATAAATATCTGCGTCATTGATAGGGAGGGTAAATCTATCTCAATTTCTGTACAGTGCAGACTTTAACTCGCACCTGTACATGCTACCTTATACCTTGTCCTTCCTTCTTTATGTAGAGATGATCGAACCAAACTTGATGTCTTTGGCACTTCTTTCTGGATTTTTTCCTTCGTTCAATTGAATTTACTGTCGCATTCGCTAACACTTTCCGCCATTTGGGGGTTATCCCTCCGTCTAGTGGGCCGACCTTGGCTCTACGGAATGATTCTCGAAGGTCAAGCAGGTCTTGAACAAGTTATCCGCCACACTCTTGCCGACTTTGATAACACGCTTGCGGCATCCGGTTATCCTAACCTCGTTGACTTTCAAGGAAAAGCGGACGAAGTCTTGACGAAGTTGGATCTCTGAAGCAGGTGGATATGTAGACGCGTGCTTCTTTTAGTATCTGGTATGTCTTCGATCTTCACATCCAGTCAATCATAGCATACAATACTGTAAAATCAGACCCGCTGCATTTACCAGTATCCCATTTAACGCATTTTATAACCTCCCAAGTCTTGTCAAATGACCATTTAACTTGTCAGGTGAACTATTCACAACAGATACACACTCCACTCTCATGGAATTACCCTAGTCCTTTGAGAACATAGTTTGAATCGTCAGCCTCTTGACCTTTGACCCAAGATTCATATCACACTCGAATCAGTATCCTGACAAAAATATTCAAGGCATATCTTAGTTTGCTGCTATCGAGACCTGACAGTCAACGACGGTCATAATTTTCATGGATTGGATGTGTCATTTCTAGGTAGGCAGATAGGACTTATTCATCGATTTCAAGTCATGACACCCAATCTCTCCACCCGCTTGCGTTCCAACTCTTCTCAAACTCTGCTTCTGAAAATCGTTGAATAGCCCATGTACGGGCGCGATGTCGCAATGCAATTTCTTCCTCTTGAGGAAGTGAAAGAGCCTGATTTAAGGCTTCCGCGAACTCTTCACTTGATTTAGCATGGTACCCTGCACAGGATCAATCAAAACTCTACGACCCAGACTGAAAGGCGTTATTACCCGTTGGCTGTCCATTAAATGGTACTATAATATCTTTGAGAGGACCTCCAGATGCGTGCGCAACAGGTATAATCCCCGCAGCCTATCAGCTGTCAGGTACCATGAAGCGCAGAGCAATCGGAGGAAACTCACCATGAACTCAACAATATTGATACCGAAGTGCTCATCAACCATAGTACTGAGGCCTATACTGGCTTTCGATAACCATTCTAATATCACAGGATATGCTGCATTCACGATGAATTCTGTATATTCCTAATGGAGTGTTAGCATGAGATTCACGAACGGTACCACCGTACCTCTATTTCTAGCTCATGTGCTAGCTTGCGCAGCTCAGTGACACGTCGAGCATCCTCTTCGTTTCGGCTACCACCAATGAGTAAGAGTTTAATAGGATCCCGTGCTGGATCTTTCTTCCTATGTTCCGGATAACGGTCCAGCAATTCAGCAAATGCCCGTAGCTGTGCAGGATGATCCTTTTCGGGGCTGAATTGAATTTAACTTAATGATCCACCAGGATATTGTAAAAGACCTACCGAAATTGAGCGACGCTTAAAATGATAGGTTGACGATTCCTCAGAGGAAAGTTCGACATTTTTCGGGTATCACATGGAGGATAGACGATTCGAGCGCTAGAAGGGAGAGATCCTACCCTGGGATAAAACCAGTCCAGGATTCTAAAAGTAGTCAAAGGCGAGAGGAAATGAAGCGCGTCAAGAAGTATGTCGTTGTGTCGAAGAACAGAATCGACATGGTTTTTGGTCCAGGATGAGTTTACCATCAGGAAGGACGCGACACGCAAGGAAGAAGTGTAATAGTACATGAAGATGCGGTAGTATCTAGGCAGTTACGAGTTCAATAGGAATCGAAAAGATGAGTAAGTCATGACATACAATAATTTAATCCTGCTGAGAAATGCAGAGGATGACACGGTGAGGGTGTTGGTATGCCAATTCTTGCGAGAACGAACACGAGCAAGCATGTCTGTGCTGATAGTCGGATAATGTACATATGCGCCGACGGGTATGCGACCAAGGAAGGAGACAACATGAAAAGTAAACGCGTAGCCCATGGTATCTAAGTTGGTTGAGTAAAGCTCCAGTAGCCCTAAAATCAACAAAGGCATACCGATAAATAGATCGGGTATCAAGTTCGACATAGCTTCGTAGGCAAGGTATATTGATCCTAAGCTTTGTCCTAGAAGCGTAAAGTATGGCCATTGCGAATCCTCGATCCATTGCCTTGAGTGAAGGAAGACAAAGTGAATTCTGGCCGGATCGAGTTCAATATCAAATCTGGCCTGAAATGGATTATATTAGCTATACATAATTCCAACAAAGGACAAAGGCAATCAATCACCTTGACTTTGTCTAGGACCTGCGTCTTGGTTGCATCTATATCTCCACTGTAAATGATACCGACAATTTCTGGTTCCTTTGCTTGCAAAATAGCAATAGCACTCCAGAGTACTCTTTCACCGCCACCCCCAGCATTACTATCTTCCAGCAAAAATTAAATAAGAGCATGACATTGAAGTGCATTTAACCCACCAATATGGGTGAAAGAAGCCTACAAATCGTTGGTGGTCATTGGCGGGAACATTCAAATCCTGAAGTACGTTTTGGCGCTTGGCAGTGTTGTTCCTCCGTATGATCCAGGCGAACACTTGTAGGCAAATCCAGACCGGAAAAAGACTCAGGAAGAAGCCAAAAAAGAGCCACAAGGAAATTATCGGCATCAGCAATGAAGTGTCATTCAGATGAGAGCGTCAGCGTTACAGAGGTCACATGCGGGGAACTGATGACAACACTCTGGATAGCTATTTGGTTCGGGAATTTAATTGATTCAATTGATATGGGTCTGGATGTCCTGTGGTCCAGGTCATTTTTTGTTAATCACTCTCAAGTAGTGCTGCCTCACGTTAGTTTTTAAAAATAGTTCGTCAAATCAGGAAAGCTATTCAAAGAAATATTTTTTTGATGTCCTTGGATTTCAATAATTCGTGTTTGAACACAGAATCTTCAGTCCACAGGACCATTTTGTGGTGATTATTATCTTTGAAGCTTAGACAACATTCAAGAGTCAATTGTGCCCGGTCAATCGAGAATAAGTCTGACAAAGAGGCAGACACTAGAGGCAGAGATATACCTTTATCGAGCCAGAGTTGTGATGGGGCGAGTTATAAGTGAAGGTTCTCTAACGCTGGTAAGCAGGTAAAATGATGGGAAGTCTATTCCATTTCCAACGAAACTTAATCCAATCTGTCGTTGTCTTCTTCTCCCAGATGTGCAAGCTCCATAACGTTCAATGTAGGTGGAGGTAATGGGCTTGTGGCATCTACAGTGAAGAAATCCGTCATCATTAGTGGTCGAAGATTAAAGCCCTACATGACAAAATGCTCAGAAGATTTATCAGTGATCAGAGAGAATTACGAACCTCGAGTTGACCCTTAGCGAGGAGCTCTTCATTGCCTTCCGCACTCCGCATGAACTCCCGCACAGGGACCATAGCAGCGTTTCGACACAATTCTCTGAGATCAGAGCCCGAATGACCCTCGGTAGCTTCAGCTAGTGATGTCATGGAGAATCCATCAACTATTCTAGTGTCTTTCAGCATCTGGTTACTCGGTTATGTCAGAAGCTTGTCGATAGGATAATGCACAGAATGTACTAGTTTCAAAATCCTGAGCCGCTGGTCGTTGTTTGGCAGCCCAACATTAAAGCGCTTGGGCATGCGCCTCAGAATAGCAGAGTCAATGTCATTTGGTCGATTTGTGGCACCTAGAACCAGTATTCGATCCGTTGCAGAGGTGAGACCATCCCAAAGCCTATCATAGTCAAATAGTGGGCCTTAGCAACCGAGAGCAAGCGTTCAAAGGAAGACACACGTCATGAATTCGGCCTTCATCATTCCAGTCACTTCATGGTCACCCTTCGTTCGTTCTCGAAGAAACGAATCGATCTCATCAATAAAGATGATGCTTGGCTGTACTTTACGAGCAAGACTAAAAAGTCCTGCCACAAGTTTGTTCGACTCTCCGTACCACTTGTTGGTCAGTGCTGATGCCGCGATGTTGATGAAAGTGGCACCCGACTCCTTAGCAAGTGCTTTAGCAAGCATTGTCTTTCCACATCCAGGAGGACCAAACAAAAGGACACCCTTAGGTGCACCCAGGAGAGGCGATGAAGAGGTGAATAGGTTGGGGTAGAGCAAAGGATAGATGACAGACTCCTTGAGAGAGGAGATTATGCCGTCTAGTCCGCCAATATCTACAAACTTAAAATGTAAGAGAGGCTCTATCGAGCGGTAACGCGAGAAGACAGACAAACCAGAAAAGCAAACATCAATATCGTCAGGATGGATGACCTCATTTGCTACCTTCTCTACAAGCAAGTTGAGACAGTGGAGCTGCAGAAGGGCGGAATTACACACTTTCATATTCGTTCAACATCAGGCCTGAATGTCCCAGCCGTTTTAGTGCCTCTAATTGTTTCTCCTTTACTTCTTCCTTTTTGTCTGGGCTTGTCACGCTATCAATAACCCACTGCAACACCAGTACGCAGAGTTAGGAAGCCGGAAAGTAAAGGGAGTGTAAGATATACTCGGACGGTGTAAAATAAGGCTGCCTTGATCATCATTGAATGAAAATTCGAGAAAACTTGGAAAACGACATACTTGAGACGCCAGAAATAGCGCGACTGGATGTGAATTAGTCAAGCAACACTTGGGGACAGTGGCGAAACCTCGCACCTTCAAAAACTGCACGCTTTGTAGTCGAAGCCACCATCATCGTTCCCGAGTCCTCGAATTATGGGACAATTTGCTCTGCGGGAGTGTTTTAGCTAACTCGTGATAAGTCATCAATTTCCCGTTTCATGTGTTTGGCCTCACCATGTTTTGGGCGCTGAACTTTTTTGACTTGTCTTGCATACGGAAGTCAGATATGGCATCCAGTAAATCGCAACAGTGTACAGTGGATGCCCTCTTCTCAAGCTTTCCCTTGTGCTCCATGTGCAGTTGCAACCGTCCAATGCCCCTCCTCGATTCATCGGTCCTATATCTCTGTCGGACGAAGAACTACAGGCTACTATATTGTGCATGCTTTTGTCGTCATGTGGGCGAATTTCAAAAGGCATCCTGTTGTCATTGGTAGCATAGGAACGTTTTAATACAGGATGACCTGAAGATACCTTCGACGAAATCTGAGTCCTGTATGCATTACTTGCTTTGAACCTATGGTTGATCGTTCAATTTCCTTGGTCTTGGTGAGCTATTTCTCTCCACCAATTGTGTATTGACTGCTAATTGAAGCACTCTGGAGTCAGCATGACTCTCTTTATCTACTACAGGAATTTTGATGGAATTTCCAAGCTTCCTCTTCCAGATCCTGCTCCTCTGCATACACTGATCATGTGTCTCCGTCTCGTTCTCGTTGCAGCTGTTGATTACTGGTTCTCTAAATTGACAGACGCGAATCTAGACGACAGATACCAGTTGTACCTGGAGGCTCCGGTAAGGACCAAAGAAGTGTTCATTGCAAATAATAACCCATGTGAATCAGACATGTGCCTCAGCAAGCATTCCATTAATTGGTATGTTGTGTAAATTTATTATGTCCTCTTAGTGACGAGGTTGGATGTACAAGGTCTATCACCATTGTCTTCTGCAATCTCTCCTACGAACATTGATTTTTTCGATCTCCACACACACACTCGACTAAGAATGTATCCTTCTTTGCCTTGACTCCCATTCCCAACCACTCCCAACAATTGCATCTCTACCGATCTTGCACGCCGATTTTTGCCTGTTGGGTTGGGTTGTTCTTCGATCTGTTGAAATTTGATTACATCATCTTCCACGACGCTGCCAGGACCACTGAAAAATGCTGGATGCTTTGGGGCGTAATCTCCTTTTCAACTTAACTCAAAGATTGGGAACGATTTAAAATGCCCTTTTCTCTCTGACATTTTGGCTCAAGAAGCTTGCTTGTTCCCAGCTTGACCTCCACACCTACATTGCAAACTATGTGTATCCTTAAAGCCGTGAACTCTCACAAGACTAATATTTTGATACTACATATGCAGCATCGAGCTTTTGATATTGTGTTCCATATACCGATTTAAGTGAATCTCACCAATACCAAAAGCTTTTTCAACAGCAGAGTAGAGTGTAATAGGAGTGACTCAGTCAGATGATGTGATCTCTTGGCATGGTTTCCTATAACTGTAGGGCATCATACTCCGGAATTCATCTCTCAGAAGACATTTCCTTACATGATGATGGTGTCCTCTGGCTTTCTGAGGTTCATCTGCATATTACAAGGAACCACTACAGCTTTAGCTCAGAGTACGGTAACTGCGCCTCCGATACTAACCGTTACGACTGCAGTACCATCTGCGACTGCTTCAGACAACGTTGTCTTACCTTCTCAGGCTGCTTTGCCCCCAGAACAACCTTGGTGTCCCTCAAAGATCTTTTGTCCAGGACCCGTGAGTGTGTTGCATTTCATCGTCCATTACTATTCTCTCAAGGCTTCTGCTCATATACCAGCTATTGCAAACCGTGAATATTGCTCACCTTTTTCCTGATGATAAGACGTTTGCAGACAAGGTAGTAATGTTCCCAGAGCTTGCCGTCAATGGAATGACAATGATGACGTAGCCCACAAGTAAACCGCCTCAAGAGGTCCTAACGAACTTCCAGAGCATATCTAATCTTACTTATGGTAAGATCATCGACTTCGTAGAGCAGAACTTTGCTGGAGAGGGACATGAACTTGAGGCACTCTCCTTGCCTGATTTCCAAGAGAATCCGACGTTCCTAAGCAACATCACTAGTCCTCTCGTTCAGAGATGGTCAGGAGTTGTTCATGATATCTGGACGCAACTCATCCGTGGGACCAACGAGTCAACGTTGTGTAACTCACAAGAAAGATGTGAGAGTTCTTTGATACCACTTAACCATACCTTTGTCGTGCCAGGCCAGTGATTACCACTTTGTCGATTATAAATAATTACTCTACTTTCATAGGCGGTCGTTTCAGAGAGCAATATTACTGGGACAGCTTTTGGATTGTCGAGGGTCTCCTTACATCTGAACTATACGGCGTCGTCAATGACACTCTACAAAACTTTATGGACCAACTAGACACCATCGGATTTATTCCCAATGGAGGTCGTATATATTGTATGTAGAACAAGTTTTGTCTAAACTAACACTGATTCTCAAATTTTTCTAGACCTTGATCGATCACAGCCTCCTCTTTTCATTCAGATGCTTTCTCGTTATGTCACTGTGACACACGATATGGCCATTTTGACCAGAGCTCTTCCTCTCGCAGAGGTTGGCCCTTCATTTTCCATTACTCTCCTTGCTGACATATTCTTCAGAAAGAACTTCGTTGGTGGCGTGATAATAGATCCCTGAATGTCACAAGCCCTTTCACGAATGAGACTCACCTTGTATACCGCTACAACGTCAATAATAGTGCGCCTCGCCCGGAATCGTATCTAACAGGCAAGTAGGATTCGAATAAATCGGATGGGGATTAATTTTTCATAGATTATTTGACCGCAAATGCACCCGAAATCAACCCTCCTCTAAATAACACTCAGAAAGCTATGTTGTATGCCGAACTTGCAACGGGCGCCGAGTCTGGTAAATTCTTGTTTGTCACTGTCTCTCGAGAAACCACTGAAATTTACATCAAGGTTGGGACTATACAATGAGATGGTTCACTGATGGTGATAATGATGGTTCACTTAGAAATTTGGGGATCCGCAGTCTCATTCCGATAGATTTGAATAGTATTTTGTGTGAGTATAAACAACTCTTCTTTCACAGGCTGTTCTCATCTCTATTACAGACAAGAATAATATCATTATGGCGGATTTGTACGAATCTTCAGATGCCAACCAAGCAAATGTCCATCGATCAGCCGCTTCAGCTTTACGTTCGGCTATTTTGGATCTTTTGTGGGATGCTGATAAGGTGAAATAATCTAGATGCTACAAACATCTGCGTGGTGCTGATTCTTGTTAATATAGCTTGCTTTCTATGACTTCAACCTTGCTACTAATCAAAGGAAGGGTTTCTTCAGTGTCGCCAACTTTTACCCATTATGGAGTGGCATCATACCGGATGATGTAGCTCGCAGTGAGAGCGCAGCTTTCAGTCACTTCGCCTCGCTTAACTTGGTGTTGAACCGTTTCAATGGCACATATCCAACCACCTTTGTTAACACTGGCCTTCAGTGGTATGCATGCAGTCAGATTAGTCGTTCTATTAAATACTTACAATGACTCATGCGCAGGGACGCCCCTAATGCCTGGGCACCTCACCAATACATCATTCTTCAAGCCCTCCGGGCCCTACCATCCAACGTCAGTCAAGGAACTCTTCCAGTTCCAAACAATGGAAAATCCACATTTGATCTGATCCCTTCTGGCCAACTTGGAATCGCCGAGAATCAGCTGCCTCAGCAACCTAGAAGAAATAACGTTAATAGGACCTTCAACGCAACAGGACCTGGGGCGGATATAAATTCATTTAATACTACTGTATTGAATGGTGGAAATGCCACAAATGGTGAGGGATGGTCTCACCGCCTTCAGCGTGAGCTAGCCAATAGATACATTACAAGTGCCTTCTGTAGCTGGTGGGTACACTCCTTTCGAGCCTGCTAATCATTTGTCAGTAACATGTGTACAGGAGAGCAACAGGAGGATCTATTGAAGGAGTTTTGCCAAAGCTTTCGGATGCTGAGCTGAATGTTACGCAGAGTATAGGAAATGTGGGAAACGTATGCCTCTAATTTCTTCTGCCTTTCTGTCCTCACCACGTATAGATGTTCGAGAAGTTCTCTGCTCTCGACGTCGACTCTGCGGGAAGGGGTGGTGAATATACCGTCCAGGTATGCAATGCCTCAGAACTAGGGTACAAGGTCTTAAACCTTTACAGGCAGGATTTGGTTGGACCAATGGCGTTGTCCTGTGGATTGCGGAAACGTACGGAAACCAGCTCAATGATCCTGATTGCCCGAGCTTGTTGGCTACTAGTCAAGGTCAGAATAGTACCTCATCTGGGAGTCACAATGCCATGTCATTCTCTGGAGTTATTGTGGCAATGACAATTGGTGCTATGATGGTGCTATGATCGGGGGGGTTGATAATGGCCTGGGTAACCAGCCAATATATCTTTTATCCTGAAATTTTTGATAAGATTTCCAGATCTCGCCAAATCTGCTTGCTGACATATACCTACTTGGGCGAAGCCCGATGAATCACAGCGCTTTTCACCAGCATTAACAGGGAGAGGTATTTGGAGCGTCGAAAGTTTTTTCTAATGACAACGCTGCATTGGTTATCGAGGAGGTTTGATATCATCTTCCCGAACATTTTGACAAAACAGACCGATATATAAATAAGTTCATGTTCAAACTGGGAACTTAAATTAATACATGCTTTACAGGCTACAATTCACAGGATTCAAAGACATCATGACAAGCTCAGGCTTTTCCTCATTGATTACCAAGAATCTGTTCAATACCCAACTTTCTTCTCATCGGATTCTCCCCGTTATGTCTTGAGTATATTTCTATAATCAACATCTCTACCAAAGACTGAAGTTTACATACAACCCACGAAATATAAATATATCCATTGGGATTAGTAAGGTTACAAAGGTCATACTTATTTTCTCTGATGACATCATAGATGACATCATGTGGATGGTATAGCTTAATGAAATCACTCAAACAGACAAAAAAACGGAGTCTACATACTTTCATGTTTTTCGTTTTAGAAGTTTACGATCCCAGTTCATTCGAAAGCTTGTGTATTTTCAAATAATTCCCACTGTTTCGGCCAAATGATTTTCTCGTGACCGAGAAAATCACATGTCGCTGCTTACTTCCCGACCTCATGATGATGAACATTGTTACCCCTGGGACTGCGTGGGGCCAGTTCAGGGACTCATTGTAGATCATTGGATCCAAGCTTGACATACTTAAATCTTAGCTACCGGTCTTTTGTAGCACATCGGACAGTGCCAGCTGGCTCCACCAATCCTCATGCCTCCCATCGGATTCCGCGTGAGATTAGGCCGGCCTTCAATCACTGACGACACATGAGTTTTGTGCTATAATAAGCAACACCCAATTCCCTCGGACAAGCTGTCATTCGAGTCAGCCTTCTTTCCATGCTTATCATCTGGGTGCCTCTAGGGAAAACTATACCGGCTTGGTTTATATTGCTTTCTCCTTTGATTGGGGGCATTTAGGCTTGTGTTCCTCTCTCAATCTTTCTGTTCTTCATTGCCTGACCCGATCTGGCGGTACCCGATATAATGCCTTCAGAATCAGTGGATAAAGCCAGCGCTGAACACGATGACATGGTTGTGGCAGCCACCGGTGACTTCTCTCATGAGCGCGCTGGTCTTGACTCTGACGACGAACATTCAATGAAGTATCCCAATTGGTCGTCGAAATATCGGTAAGTCTAGACTTCAGGTGTTGGTTGCGTCAATTGTCTCACGAGCTCACTCTTGATCCGCTCCTAGATTGATGATACGAGAGGCGGCCGCTGAATTTACAGGAGTAGCGCTTATCATTATTTTTGGAAATGGGGCTGACTGCCAAGTAATATTATCGATGAATAATGGTGTAGCAGCCTCTCCTCGGGGCGTGGGTGAAGTAGTCAGATTTGTAAAATTGTCGCTCAAATGTAATATGAATAGGATTGGCTGTCTCTCAATTTTGGCTGGGGGATTGGAGTCGCAATGGGTGTTTGGGTGGCAGGTGGAATTTCTGGAGCCCATCTCAATCCTGCTGTGTGTGGCGGTAATTTCAGACAGGACGGAATAACTGACACCATGACTTTCAGATCACTCTTGCCTTGGCAATCTTTCGAGGATTCTCATGGAAGAAGGTTCCAGTACGCCCAAGAGTCTTCTATTCAGTATAAAATGAGGACCCCATTATCAGATTTACACGGTTGCACAAATACTAGGTGGCCTTGTGGGTTCCGCTTTGGTCTACGCAAATTACATCCATGCCATCGATGTTGTCGAGGGAGGGCGGCATATTCGTACTTTAACGACAGCAGGCTTGTTTTCTACTTATGCTGTATGTTTTCATGTCTCCACTCGCCTTCCTCAGTTATTTGGGCTTATCTGCATCGAATTGCAGCTCGACTATATGACGAATGTTTCTGCCTTTTTTTCGGAATTTTTCGCCTCTGCTGTTCTCATGTGTATGGTGTTGGCTTTTGGGGATCCTTCAAATATGCCAGTGCCAGCTGGATTGTCACCTTTGGCTTTATTCTTGTTAATTCTAGGCATTGGCATTTCGCTTGGAATGCAGACAGGTACACTCCACCATCTTCAGACTATGAACAATCTACTTGAGGGAAGATACAGGTTATGCGATCAATCCAGCCCGAGACTTAGGTCCACGGTTGATGACTGCCATGGTTGGCTACGGATCACAAGTTTTTACATTCAGAAAGTACAGTATAGCTGTCGCGAATATGTTTCTATTCTCATTCCATCACAGTCAATACTGGCTTTGGTGCCCCGTGATCGCGCCCTACCTCGGTGCCTTGGCTGGCGCAGGATTCTATGATGTTTTCTTCTTTACAGGGAAGGAGAGCATCGTGAATAAACCGTAAGGCTGTTGAAATGGATTGACTTCATACCTGACCTTTGTCTGATCAGGGATCGAAATGCCAGGCAAAGCCTTCACTGGTCAGTTCCAGCAAAAAAGTCTCGTAGCGTCCCAGGCTCCGAGGATGCTGCATAGTGGTACGGTTAGGTACCTCTGACAATTCTTGTAAAACGACCTCTGAGTGAAGAAGTTAGAGATTATGGACAGATATCGGATTCCTTGTTGGGCAGGCACTGAGTCTTCGTGTGGAGCTTCAATCTCCCTTCTGTCGACAATGCTGGGACAGATTAAGATGTTATCTCTTGATTTACCAGAACTACATCCTGATTTCTGAAGCCTGATAGTCCAATAAGTTGCAGTTCCTAATAACACAGGTTTTGCTTTCGGTCAACCCTGTACGCTGGTCGGTATATCACTAGCCCTCAAAGATGGTCTGTCTCAGACATTATTTGTGGCTGAACAGAATCTAGAACCCAACCTCATGTACGCTGAAAAATCTTGCACTTGGAGCTCTCTCAATAATTCATCCACGTCAATATCAGTGTAAAGTTGGTGGCCGTACCTTGACACTGGGTAGTAATTGATACACTGGGTTCAAGAAAAGCCAAAATGTGAGCATTAAAATGGCTATGCAAAAGAAATCGCTGGTATATCTTCATCTCCATTCTCGCCAACGATGATTAAAGTAGTTATCAAATATTGTTACGATTGCCCAGAATGCATTGAGCAACCATGTGTACTTCGCATTTCTTGCAGGAATCGAACTCACGGACGAACACGCGCTCATCATTGATTTCAAATGATTTCAAAGACCGCTGTGACACTCACTTCTACGGCCTATCCTTGCTCATGCTCATGATGGCGACACCTCAGGATATGTGAATATAACATTTTATTCATACACTCAACTTAATACGATAACCGATACAATACGCACCATAGCTTCAACACCTGCAAGGCAGCTATCAGATTTGCAAATAGAACGGTGCCAGCCTTTGCAAATCGGAGTCGACCGAGTCTTAATTCGACCAGACTGAATTTTCTCGGTGGGGAGTGTGGAATCCTGTAATGAACTGTGCTCAAATTATCGTTCCGTGGGCTTTCCTTGACAAGGATGGACTGACTGGGTATGTGAGTCGGCAGGTATATAACTATAATTATATTCTATTTACGCACGCTTCTTGGGCACTGACATCCATCACATATGCAGTCCTCACCTGCAAAAGGGCCCGCACCACCCTTATCCGATGTTGACACCGACTCTCAGTGGCCTTCAAATGATTTATCTTCACAACCCAACTCGTCGGCCTCTGGGTCTGCGCAGCATCCAACTACTCCACTCATTCTCGTCCATGAAGAAGACGACGATGAAGACGATAGAGACATAGAGCGTCCTCTTATCATGGACTTTTCATCTTCAGATGAAGACAATGATGACCTCGATGGCTCACTCAGTCCCCTCCACCAGATAAACGGCAAATTGTCCATACCCCCTTTATCTCCATTCACGATATTTATTTATCTCCTCTCGCCCTACCTCAAGTTAGGAGCACTTTTGCTACCCTATTTCCAGCTTCCGCTTAGGTACGGGCTCAGTAGTTTGCTGATTAGCGCTGTATTGGCTGTCGTCACAAGACATCTATTGTACCTTCTTGCAAGATATCTCAGAAAGGGAGACCTGGAGGATGTTGTGACCAGTGCTTTTTTCAGCACGAAAAAGCACGGGAAAAGGAAGGAGAGAAGGAAAGAAAGGCGGCGAGAATTTCTCAAATTTTCGGTTAGGCTTGGGACAGCGACGCTCAGAATATTAGTCGCAGCGGTTTATCTTCGTGGCAAGTGACAACGGCTATTTTCTCCTGACGGTTCATTTTCTAAGGTATTTTTGATAGAATGTGTCCTATTCATTCTCCCTATCGTCGCTCCTATGACTTCGTTGCATCGGTCCTCAGTAGAGTTTGGTCTTATCATCGCTACCATTATACTTGGGTCGTCACTCTCCTACCCCGGATCTCTGGCTTCTCGACTGGTTGTCTATGTTACAGGGCTTTCCATATTCACATACCTGCTATGGATGACCACCATGATGTACCTCTATACTCAAGGCACTCTTCCTATAAATCCGGAGCGGTTGGAGTCCAGAAATATCTGGAATGGAATAAGTGAGTACAAGTCCTGCCCATTAGTCATCGCCATTTGAACATCGAGTTCCTATAGTCACCACCGCGTTCATTTTTACCTCGTCCAACACACTCCCCTTGTATGCCTCGACAAAAGGCACTATTCAACCGCTTCTTTTCGATACCAACGCTTCGTTAGCCTTGCCAATCAGCGGTGCTGCTCTACCTGCTTCCCGAAAAGATGGAAGTCTTAGGCAGCCTCTTTATCGTTCCTTCAAGTTCCTGTCGTTGTCGTCTACTTTTTTGGCTGTAGCACTGATCCTACCTCTCGTTGGGTCCGCGGCATATCCAAACGAGAACCCGAGTGCACCGGCCTCAATGATAAGGTCTTTTATCTATATAGGGCAATATAAATCTCTTCACTGGCCTGGGGACTCCAGTCCTGCAACCAAGATACAATGTTACATCGCTCCTGCCCTCGCTTCCCTCACTATCCTTTTCGGCGTCCCTCAACTTCTAATCACTATCCCTACCCTCCCACCTGGGTCGTTTGAATGGCTCCAGGTTGGCTACAGACATGGATCTGTGCCTGAAGCTCTATCAAGAATGCCCCTGGTCTTCAAGAAATCAATGGTGCCATTATTATTAGCTGCACTCATGTTCATTACTACCTCCTTCGAGCTTACAACATCTGTGAGACTGCTCACGGTTACTTTGACATTCCTCGCGACATATTT
>Ga0153942_1000417_pt1 | contig 16499 bp, 12 predicted proteins | sample TSNJ026MetaG_FD_104731 | JGI IMG/M metagenome (GOLD analysis project Ga0153942, IMG submission 104731) | Attine ant fungus gardens microbial communities from New Jersey, USA - TSNJ026 MetaG | ecosystem: Host-associated > Fungi > Mycelium > Unclassified | place: USA: New Jersey, Brendan T. Byrne... | reverse complement strand
AGATCGAATTATTCAAAATGATAAAAAAAGAAGAAAATTTATTCTTCTCCTAAGTCCATTTTTCTAGGCTTTCCTATTAACGCTTTAAGATGTTCTTCAAAATTTGGTTGAATCTCTTTTATAGCATTATTATATATATTTATTAATTCCGGATCATTTTCACACTTCAAAGCATATTCAAATGACCCAATTGAAATTCGTATTAACTCGTGACCATATTCATATTCTTCTTTAATAAAGATTGATTGATCTTCAAAAATAATCGTCGAAGATTGAATAAAGCTACCTCCTCTTAATAAGGATTTCGTTTTATATTTACTTTGATAATTGTTATACTTGGCATATTTAGAAAAAATCTCAGTTTCAGTAAAAATAGCAAAAATTACATTATCGCCTTTTGTGTAAATATCAAAATCGAAAGTAGCATCATTATTTTGAACATTATAATAAAAATAATCACCATAACATTCAAAATTAAAATCACACTCTTCAAAATTAATATTTTTTGCCTTTAATATAGCAAATATATTATTTTCTTTTATATAAACCTTCTTTAATTCTTTCTCAACATCATAATCTTTTAAAAAAGTTTCTCCTTCGTTTCGTTTAATTTTTTCAAATTCACCTTCAAAATATTCAAATATATTCAATGTTAAAACCTCCTAAAAAGATTATATCATATTTTTTTAATCAAAAATTACATTTTTGGCATAATAATTCTATTCTTTTGTTATCCTGAAAACCTTTTATTATAGAAATTGTTCTTTCCGAATTTAAGATAGTATCTAAATCTTGTTTCAATATATTTCCTAAAATTATATCTCCCTTAGAATCTAGACAACAAGGAACTACATCGCCATTGACGTGAATTGCAAAATGATTACTTAACGCTAGACACGAACCATGTAAAACTTCAATTTCATTATCTAAACTTGCCCAAATAAACTCCTCATCAATATCTAAAAATACCTGTTCTTCTATCTTTTGCTTTTCTAAAACAATCGTTTTATGATATTTTTTGGACATAATACTCAATATATCATTCTTGTACCCACTATTTGCCCACAAACGGTAATTGACATAAGTACCTGTTTTCTTCAATTCTTGAGTCGCTTCATAAATATCATTCATATAATTTTCTAAAGATTTATGATACTTTACATCAAAACTATGTAAAGATATATTAAGTTGTCTGATGTTTTGATTATTTATTATTTTCTTTATCAAATATCCATTCGTTGTAATGTTTATTTTAAACCTTTGACTCGCAAGATCAATTAATTGATTAATCTTTGGATGCATTAATGGTTCTCCTAAAACATGAAAATATAAATAGTCAGTATAAGGTTCAATTTTATCTAAAATTAAATTAAAGTCACTTAAAGAAATAAAAGATTCTTTTCTTTTATTCTTAATACAAAATTCACAATTTAAATTACATATATTTGTAATCTCCAAATAAATTTTTTTAAACTTCTTCATTTATTCTATTTAGCACTCTTTTAATTTTAAGACAATCGGCTTTCACTTCTTCAAACACTTCTTCTGTTGTTGAATGCATGCCATAAACAGAGACATTTATAAAATCATTATTTCTTGTATCATAGTCCGGTTCATCAAAACTATTTGTAATATAATAAGAAAATTTTGGTTGATGAAAGAATTCTATATTAGATTGAAATTCTTTACTTACTGCCGTATTTTCTAATACATAAATTTCTTTTGAATTCCGATAGTTTTTTGTTGCATCTGAGATAAAACTTTCCTCTTTTTCTATTAATTTATATCCTAATTTATTATCAATATAAATAAGATTTTCTTTTTTTGAACCAAATGAAGTAAAATTATTATTGGTATCCAACGTCATAAAGTCTTCTCCTTTTTTAATAGATATGGTTTTATCATCTATAAAATGTAATTCAAAATATTCTTGGATTCGTCCGTTAAAGCGTTCAATATTGATGTAAATATGTTGTACTTCTTCATAAGACGGATCAAAGGAAAGTCTAAATGTTACTTCAGTGCCCTTTTGTATAAGAAATTTATCCTTTGTTATTTCAAGTTTAGAATCCTTATCTTTCGAATATAAATCAATATTCTTTATAGCTATATCATAAAAATCCCCATTTTTAATCACTTCATTTAATCTGTTTCTAATAAATTCTATTTTATTCCGTTTCGTTTCAATCCACATAATTAACCATCTCCCTATTTATACTATAACACAAAAAAACAGCTTTCGCTGTTCTTATAAGTACGATAGTAATGCAAAAATAACAAATAAACATACTAACATTCCTACAACAAACTTCCAGATATATTTGACCCATTTTTTAAATGGAATATCTAAATAAGCTAGCCCAACCATCAAGATTGCACTTGTAGGTGAAATAATACTCATAATACCATTCATTGAACTGAAGATTGTAACAGAATTTGTTATTTCTGCAGCTGAATAATTAGTAAATAATGTTCCAATTGCATATGAAGTATATCCAAAATCATTATAGAAGAATCCAGTAACGATTCCTGCTATTGCATTTAAGAATGGATTAAATGATTCAGATCCCTTTGTAATCCAATCAACTATTGTTGATGCGATAGGACTCCAATACATGAATGTAAATAACACATATACAAGAATCATAATTCCAATTACTTTTGAAATCTTTTTGATTCCATCTCCTGCGTTTGTAATTGAATCTTTTAAACTTCCTTTATACATAAGTACAATGAAAATTAAAACAACTCCCATAACAATTGCAATATGATGTAAATTCCAAAGACCAAATGCTGCAGACTGTCCTCCTAAAATTTCAGATATAATATAAAAATTTCCAATTTTAAGAGCAAGAAGCCATTCATGGAATCTATCAAAAACAGTGATTCCAAATGTATTCCAATTAACATATCCAAGTACGACAAATACTAACATAATGAAGAAAGAAAGTATAATTGGCCAAGTTTTAGCATTTTTATCAGTTGCTTTTTCAACTAAGAAACGATCTTCCACTTTTTCTTCAATTTCAGTTTCTTCTTTTTCTTTTTTACCTTTAGTTTTAGTTTCTTTTGTATCAGTAACTTTTAAAGTTGATTTTACATGAGCTATCGTAAAATAACTAAATAAAATGTATCCTAATACTAAAATTCCAAATCTTACTAAAACACCAGATTCAATTGATGCAGTATTGTAGTAGCCTAAGTAACTAATAAAGCTTGTTAGCCCTTCTGTTCCATAAGTTGCTCCAAGTACTCCAATTAAAATAGATCCGAAAGTTGCTAAGAAAGCTGTTAACTTATCTAATTTCATATTTAGAATAATTGAAATTATGAATGGAATAAATACCAATAAAATATAAACATTAGTTACAATTGAAGTAAATCCTGCAATTACTAGTGAAGTAATTAAAATAAAATAAATTTCTTTACCTTTTAACTTCTGAGCAATATTAAAAACTAACTTTTTGTAACCTTCAGTCTTACTGATAATTCCATAGAATACTCCTACTACAACAAGAAAGAATATTTGTTGTAAAAAGAAATTCATTGTATATACACCACTAAGCATCATATCAGAAATTCCTAAGCGTGCATAAACGGTAGTTCCAAGCCCATAACTTAAGTCAGTTGCTGGAATTATCCATGTTAGAACAAATGTAAATAAAATTACTAATATAGAAATTTTAAATAAATCATGTTCTTTGAAAAAATTTTTCATCTTTTTATCTCCTCCACCCAAATTATACCATTATTAATTTATAAAAAAAAGACAATAAATGTCTTTTTGGATGAACTTTTTGTGAAATTAGTCATTATTTTTAGGTTTCATCAAAGGAAACATAACAACGTCCTTAATATTCTCTGAATTTGTTAAAATTTGAACCAAACGATCGATTCCCATTCCCCATCCACTAATCGGAGGCATTCCATATTCCATCGCTTCAATATAATCATAATCCATTGGCATTGCTTCTTCATCTCCACTAGCTTTTAAATTAGCTTGAACTTCCAAACGATTCATTTGTTCAATTGGATCTACTAACTCTGAATAAGCATTAATAATTTCTGCACCATTAATAACTAATTGAAAACGATCAGTTATATTTTTATCAAGATCATTAGCGCGGGCAAGTGGTGATAAATCAATAGGATGTTCTGTTAAGAAAATTGGGTTAATAATATGTGGTCTTGCAACTTTCTTATAAAGTTGATCTATTAAGTTGCCATATCCTAAATTCTCAAGAGGCGTCTCTGATTCAATTACAATACCTTCATTTTTAATTTTTTCAAGTAATGCTTCCTTAGTATTAAATTCTTTAATATCTATCTTTGTATATTTTAAAATTAAATCTCTAAATGATACACTTTCCCAATTCCCTGATAAATCAACTTCACGTCCTTCGACTGTAATTTTTAATGTTTTAAAAATATTCATAATAATTGTCTGTAGCATTTCACGAAGTAATGTCATATTATCTTTATAATTTAAGTATGCACCATATCCTTCAATCATTGTAAAATCTTGCAAGTGAGTAGCATCCATTCCTTCATTTCTAAAACAACGACCAATTTCAAATACCTTTGTAAATCCACCTACGATTGCTCTTTTCAGGTATGTTTCTGGTGCAATTCTTAAAAATAAGTCAATATCTTGAGCATTATGATGCGTAATAAATGGTTTTGCTGTTGCACCACTGGCTTTATTTGTTAAAATTGGAGTTTCAATTTCAATATAACCAATACTATCTAAATAATTTCTTACTTCCTTAATTAATTTACTACGAAGTAAAAACACTTTTTTTGTATCATCATTTGTAATCATATCAACATAGCGATTACGATAGATTAATTCTTGATCCTCTAAACCATGAAATTTATCAGGTAAAGGTCTTAAGGCTTTTCCCAAAAATTCAAATGTTTCAGCTCGTACAGTTTTTTCACCAGTATGAGTTGTAAAAACTTCGCCTTCTACCCCAATAAAATCACCTAAATCTAAATTATCTTTAAATTCTTGATATTTTTCTTCACCAACAACATCCATCTTAATAGAAATTTGAATTTTTCCTTCAATATCCCCAATTGTTAGGAAGGACATCTTCCCCATCTTTCGCATTAAAATAATACGACCTGCGACGCGAACTCCCTTTGTTTCATCCTCTAGTTCTTTTGCTTCAAATATCTCATAATTTGTTTCATATCGTTCTGGATATGGATTTTTAATATTTTGTAATTTCTCTCTTCTAACAATTTCTTGTTCACTAAGCTTTCTCATCATTATTCCTCATTTCATATAAAAACAGGATTCATCCTCTAAGGACGAATTCCTGTTAAAATCCGCGGTACCACCTTAATTCATGTTTACCATGCTCTTGAAAGTCGTAACGTGACTTTTACGATAACACTCCAATATCTTTTTTCGTTTGTTTGCGACTCGTAAGTTTCACCATCCCTTACGTCTCTAATTAGTTTAGCAAACCACTACTTCCTATTTTCGCTGTGTTTTATGTGCTTAATATACTATTCTTTCTAGATTTTGTCAATCAAATCCAATTCTCATTAAAATTATTCATTTGATAATAAATATAAAATATCTTTTTCTGTTAACTTAGTTAGAACTGTATCGGTATTTTCTTTCCCATCAACAACAAATTCACTCAATTCCTTTTTCATTCCTTGAAGCTTTAGTATTTTTTCTTCAATTGTTCCTTTAGCAATAAATTTAATTACTTCAACCACATTTTTTTGACCAATTCGATGAGCACGATCGGTTGCTTGATTTTCTACTGCTGGATTCCACCACGGATCTAAATGCATTACAATATCTGCAGATGTCAAATTTAATCCATTCCCACCAGCTTTTAAAGAAATTAAGAATACAGATACATTATTACTCTCATTAAACTCATTAACCAATCTAATTCGATCCATTGCTTTAGTAGAACCATCTAAATAATAATAATCAATGTTTCTCTCTAAAAATTCTTTTTTTATTAAACTAAGAGCAGAAGTAAATTGAGAGAATATTAAAATCTTATGATTTTCTAGAATAGCATTACTAACAGTTTCAATTAATGCCTCGATTTTAGCATTTTCACCTTCATAGTTTTCAACATATAAACTCGGGGAAATGCAAATTTGTCTAAGTCTAGTTAAGGATTGTAGAATCAACATTTTATTCTTCGAAAAAGTCCCTTCACTTACACTATTTTTTAATTGATCATTAACTTTTTTTACTTCCATTAAATAATATTTTTTCTGAATATTACCTAAATCAACAACAATATTTCTCTCAATCTTATCAGGTAATTCCTTTAAAACATCAACTTTTTTTCTTCTTAAAATAAAAGGATTTACTAAACTATGAAAAGATTGTTTTAAATCATCAGATTCATTTAATAATTTTCCATATTTTTTATTAAAGTTGGTAATACTTCCAAAATATCCCGGCATAATAAAATCAAAAATACTATATAATTCACTAATTGAATTTTCAATCGGGGTCCCAGTTAATGCTATTTTATTTGTCGCAACAATTTGTTTTACTGATTGAGTTATTAAGGCATTCACATTCTTAATTGCTTGAGCCTCGTCAATAACAAATGTATCATACTTTACTTCTTTATATTTATCTAAATCTTCTCTTAATAAGCCATAAGAAGTTATAAATACTTCATAATTATGTAGTTCTTCAAATATTTTTTCTCTTTTTGGTCTAACTTCAGCAATTACTTTAACTTTAATATCTGGTGCAAATTTTAAAAACTCACTTTCCCAATTATAAATTAAAGACGTTGGTGAAACGATTAATATTTCTCGATTTCGATCTTCTTCTAAGCGACTTTTAACAAACATAATCGTTTGCAATGTTTTACCTAAACCCATTTCATCGGCTAGAATTCCACCAAACCCATAATTGACAATATTTTGTAACCAATTAATTCCTTTTATTTGATAATCTCTAAGTATTGCATTCTCAGGTTTATAAACCTGTAGTTTTTTATTACGTGCTTGTTTAAAATTATCAACAAACTCTAAAAATTCAGTATCCGTTGTTAAAAACTCATCACTTCTACTACTTATATACAAAGCTTTATATTTTGGGATTACAATATTTTTATTATTCTTTAAGGTTTTATAATCAATATCTAAAGCTTGAATTAAAGAACTAAATTGCTCCAACTCTGCATTATCATCAAGATTAATATAACTTCCATTTTTTAATTTATGATATTTCTTTTTTATATTAATAGATTCTAGTATTTGGTATAATTCTTCATCAAGAACTCCTTCAATATTAAAATCACAAGCAAGTAATTCATTTTTTCCTAAACTTATATTAGCACTGACGGTAGGTCTTTTAATATAGTTTACTTCTTTTAATGTGTTAGTCACAAATACTTTATAATCTTTAATTTCACTAATTATATTTTCAATAAAATTAATAATATCATTATCATCTTCCATTACATAAAGAGGCTTCTTTTCGTGAAGAACAAAACCAAGTGTTTCCACGTAATTTTTAGCTTTATTTTCTTCAAGATAATCACGAATAAACTCTGTTTCAATATTCTCCAACAGATTAATTTCTATATCATTATAAAGTGCAATTATTTTACAATTAATGCCATTACTATAATCAAAATATAATTGAATATCTGGTTTTACAAACTTATATTTTTCTTCTAAATCTTCGGCTAATTTTATTTTTTTACTAATTTTATTTAAATGTGGAAAAACATTTTTATCAAAAGTTTTAATATCTTTTTCTTCTACTATTAAGCTTTCGGTTCTTCTTGTTTGTTTTAAAAATAATTTTTGTTCATTTGTTAATTTATATAATTCTTCATCTTGAAAGACATAACTGAAATCAGTTACCAAAGGATCAACTTTATTGTTTAAGAATATTTTTAAATCATTTCCATCTTTATTCATTGAAACATCAACCGAAAAATTATCATTTATTTTTTTAATATCATAATGTTTAAATCCGCTTATAAAAGTAAATTCTTTTTTCAAAGTTAACATTTTATCTAAAAAAGCAACTATTCCCAAATCATTTAAATAAATTTTACCATCATAATTATATTTATTATCTGTCATATAAGAATAAGGTTTTTCGTCTAAAAGCAAAGGTAAAAATTCAAGAAATGATGCATCAACTTTATTAAACTTAGTCGTATTTGAATCATATATAAAATTTTTACCAAAAATCACTTGATCTCCATTTTCAAAATAAGAATACAGGAAAGCATTCAACTTTGGACTTAACATATATTTCTTATTATTTCCAATTTTAATTTTTAATTCAAACCCTTGTTCCTCTTTTTGACTAATTAATTCTAAATCCAACGATGCTGATTCCTTTTTATTGTTTTTAAATAAAGCCAAAAAATCTTTAGATTCTAAAGTTGGAACAATATTAAATTTTTTAAGAACTTGACCAAATTCTGCTTGAATTAAAATAATCGTTTTATATACATGTTCACAGATTTCATCATCATTACATTCATCACAATAAAATCCTTTTATTTTACCATCTGGATAAAATCTAATCGTAGTAAAAACCTGCAAATATCCCCATCGATCGTTTTTTAATATTTCTATATAATTGTAATATGCAGTTATAAAATCACCTACAACATCATAATCATATTTTTTTGAATATCGACTATCTCCAAAATGTAATTCATCAAGTGCTTGTTCATAAGTCAAACCGCTAATTTTAATATTTTTTATTTCCTCTAAATTATTTATATACACATAAACCTCCGAATAAATTGACATTATTATCATAATATATTTACTCGTAATATACAAATATTAATTAAATAAATTTGTACTTAAATATTTTTCTCCTCGGTCTGGTAAAATTACAACTATAACTCCCTCTTCAAGATTATTAGCAACTTCTAAAGCCGCAAGCATTGCTGCACCACTGCTCATACCTACGAATATTCCTTCTTTTAAAACAATGTCTCTAGCCATCGCAAAAGCATCCTCTGACTTGGTCATAATACTTTGAGTTACGATCCTTTTATCATAAATAGCCGGTACAATTGCTTCTTCCATATTTTTAAGTCCTTGAATGTAGTGTCCTTTTTCTGGATGAGCTTCGATGATTTCAATATTAGGATTTAATTCTTTTAATCGTTTTGCAACACCCATTAAAGTTCCACTGGTTCCCAAAGAGGATACAAAGTGAGTTATTTTTCCATTCGTTTGATTCCAAATTTCCTCTGCTGTCGTTTCATAATGAGAAATCTTATTATATTCATTAGAAAATTGATTTAAGAAAAAATATTGATTTGGATTTTGATCAACTAATTCATACACTTTCATGATTGCCCCATCAGTACCTTTTTCCTTCTCAGTAAGCAGTATCTCTGCACCAAAAGCTTTAATCATTTTTTGTCGTTCTATTGAAACTGCTGAACTCATTACAATTAATACTTTGTAGCCTTTCACTGCACCAATCATCGCAAGGCCAATTCCGGTATTACCACTTGTTGGTTCAATAATAATTTTATCTTTTGTTAAACTTCCATTTTCTTCTGCTTGTTCAATCATCTTTAAGGCGATTCGATCCTTAATACTTCCAGTTGGATTAAAACCTTCTACCTTTGCTAGAACTGAAACATTTTTATTTTTATTTAATTTGTTTATCTTAACCATTGGTGTATTACCAATAGTTTCAAGAATATTTTCATACATATAAATCACTCCTAAATTAATATATGAAAAATAGAAAAAAAAGACTGGATCAGCCTTTTGTTTTTAATTCTTCTAACACATCTAACAACTTTTCTTCATCCCAAATTTCAATTTTTAAACTTTGAGCTTTTTCAAGCTTACTTCCGGCTTTCTCACCAGCAATCACTACATCTGTATTCTTACTGACGGATTCACTAATATTAGCTCCATAATTTTTAAATATATCTTTGATATCATCTCGTTTTAAGTCTCCAAAAGATCCCGTAATCACAAATTTTTTATTAGAAATTCCTTCATAAAATTGTTCTGCTTTACCAAGGTAATTCATATTTACACCGAACTCTTTTAGAGTGTTGATAAGCTCTTTATTATCCACATCTTGAAAATAAGCAACAATGTTTTTGGCTAAAATAGGACCGATATCTTTAATTTCTAATAATTCTTCTTCAGTTACTTCCAATAAACGATCCATTGTATGGAATTTTTTAGCAAGTAATCGAGAAGTAACTTCCCCAATTCCCGCAACACCTAATGCAAATAATAATTTTTCTAGACTATTCTTTTTACTGTTTTCAATCGATGCAAATAAATTATCAATACTCTTACGCCCAAAGCCTTCTAATGTTATTAATTCACTTTCATGTTCATTTAATTTGAAAATATCAACAATTGTTTTAATAAATTCCATATTAAAGAAATCTTCAACAATTCTCTCGCCAAGTCCTTCGATGTTCATGGCTTTTCTACTAGAAAAATGAATTAAACTTTCAATCTTCCTTGCTGGACATACATCATTTAAACAATATAAATCGACCTGTTCATTTTTGCGCCCTAAAGTCGATCCACAAATTGGACATTCTTTAATCATTTCAAATTCCGTTTCAATTCCCATTCTCCGATCCATTTTTACATATGCAACTTCTGGAATTACATCTCCAGCTTTTCGAATCGCAACAATATCACCAATTTTTAAATTTTTCTCTTGAATATATTCATGATTATGCAATGTTGCTCGTGCAACCATCGATCCGGCAACTAACGTTGGACTTAACACTGCATTTGGTGTAATCTTACCAGTTCTTCCTACTGTGAATATTATATCTTCTAATTTTGTTAAAACTTCTTCCGCTGGAAATTTATAAGCAACACACCATTTGGGATATTTAGCAGTTAATCCCAAATCATTTTGCATATCAAGATTATTTACTTTAACTACGACACCATCAATATCATATAGAAGTTCATTACGAATCTTATTATGTTTCTCACAAAAAGCAATTACTTCTTCAATACTATTACAATTAATATTAGCTGGATTCACTTTAAATCCTAAACTTTTCATATATTCCATAGTTTCTTGTTGCGTTTTAAAACCCAGTTCTCTTGCATTTGGTAAATGATAAATCCAGGTATCTAAATTTCTTTTCGCAGCAATTTTTGAATCTAGTTGCTTGATTGAACCAGAGGCTGTATTACGACAATTCTTAAATTCTGGTTGATTCAAATTTCTTCTTTCTTCATTTAACTTTTCTAAAGTTTTTTTAGCGATAAATACTTCACCACGAACTTCTAAATTAACATTTTCTTTTAATTTAATTGGCAATGACTTAATAGTCTTGGCATTATGAGTAAACTCATCACCAAATAAACCATCTCCACGCGTTTTTGCTAATTTTAATAATCCATTCTCATAAATAAAAGAACCACTTACTCCATCTATTTTTAGTTCGCAATAATAAGTTGGTTTATATCCCTCTTTTTGAATTTTATCATCAAATTCTTGAATTTCTTCATAAGAAAAAACATCTTGAATACTAATCATTGGAACATCATGTTTTATCTTGTTAAATTTTTCAACAATATCACTACCAACTTTTTGGGTTGGTGAATCTGCGCGGATATATTCTGGATATTCTACTTCTAATGATTCTAATTCTTTCAAGTAAGAGTCCCACTCTTGATTACTAAGAGTGGGATTATCTAAAATATAATATTCATAATTAGCATGATTAATTATTTCAACTAATTCATCTATTCTATTCTTGATTTCCAAGTTAATCAGCTCCATAATTTTTCTGGATATTCACCATTATCTACTAATTTTTTAATTTCATTTTTTACAATATCCAAATCATCTTTGTTTGTCATTCCAAGCCAAACCCCATTAGAACGTTCCACTTTCACTTTAACTTCTTTATTTTTTATGTTTTCTTTTAAACATTCAGGTAGTAAAGCTTCACTAGTAATATCGTTCTCCTTTAAATCTCTTAAAAAATTAATCATATAGTTTTCAAGATACTTAAAATAACTTTGATTAAAACCGAATACATTCATAGAGACTAATTGTTCTTTAGGAATAATAAAACTTTCTCCTCCAACTAATGGTGATGCTACATACTCTCCATTTACTTTTTCAATACTCGATTCAATTAAATCAATTAAATAACCATTTTCAGAATAACATACGCCTCGTTTTACTGAACCAAATTCACTTTTCGTAATTTCAAATGGATATAATACAGAAATAAATTCATTTTCTTCTCGATTTTCTTGAAAAAAATCTGCTATTTTTTTATAAGTATCATAGCCATAAAAATCATCAGCATTAATAACCGCGAAAGCTTCATTTACATAAGGTTCTGCAGCAAGCACAGCGTGAACTGTTCCAAGTGGTTTAACACGTTCTGAATTAATGATATAATCTCCAGGAACTTGATTCAAACTTTGAATTGCATACTCAACATGCATAATTCCTTCCACACGTTTTCCAACGGTTTCTTTAAATACTTCTAAATTTTCTTCTTTAATGATGAAAACAACTTTATTGAAACCAGCTTTCTTTGCATCATAAATAGAATAATCAATAATAAAGTTCCCATAATCATCTACTGGCGTAATTTGTTTTAATCCTCCAAATCTTGAACCCATTCCTGCAGCCATTATTACTAATGTTAAATCTTTCATATTCATTCTCCTTTATTTTTTTATTTATATCCTCTCAAGAATCATTTCATCTTAATTATACTCTCTACTTTGTAGCACTTTTAGTCGTTTTTTATGTTCTTCTTTTAAGTTACAGTTTAAGCCATTTTCAATATTTCTTTCTAATTTACTCAAAGCAGTTTGTATAGTAGAACCAGTTGCTTTATAAAAATCTTCATATCCTCCAAATTCATTATAAGGACCTATAAATTTACTCTTTTTAATTATCGCTTGATATTTATTAAATTGATTACTATAGCTAATCAATAAATAAGCTTCACTTAATTCGTTGATAATTGTAAATGTAATACAGTCATCTAATGATTTTAAATAAAATTCTTCATATTGATGGATGAAAGAATTAGGTGCTCTATATGCAAAACCTATTCCACTTTGCCATATTATACCTATTTGAACTTTATACCCTTGAAGCAGTAATTGAATTAATTCATAATCATTAATTTTTCCACTTAGATCCGTTTCTCTTTTTTCAAATTGATTCATCAGCTTATCTTCTTTATACTTTTATGATTCTTCATCAGTTTCTTAATACCATTTGCTTTGTTAAAAGCAATTGTCACAATCATTTTATCAACACCAACTACGACTCCTGTTCCATACGTATCGTGTGAAACAATATCACCATTTTTAAGATCCGTGTCTTCTTGATGATACATATTTTCTTTCTTAATAATTTTTTCTTCTTTTATACTGTTATTTGTTTTCTCAAGTAAGTCTTCATTGATTTCATCGATAAATCGACTTGGCATATTCTGATTTTCTTTTCCATAAAGCATCCTTCGTTTTGCATTTGTTAAATACAACACTTTTTTAGCTCTAGTAATTCCAACATAACATAATCGACGTTCTTCCTCAAGTCCACCTTCTTCTAAAAATGAATTTTGATGAGGGAATATCCCATCTTCCATGCCCACAATAAATACAGCATTAAACTCAAGTCCCTTAGCACTATGCAAGGTCATTAAAGTAACCACATCATCACTTTCTTTATGCTCGGATATATCAGCAATTAAGCTTATTTCTTCCAAGAAGTCATGTAGGTTCACACTTCCTGTTCTCTCTTCATAATTTGCAGTAATTGATTTAAATTCCATTAAGTTTTCAATTCGTAGTTCACTTTCTAATGTTTTTTCATTTTCAAGTTCTTTTAACATACTAGATTTATCTAAAACAACATCAATTAGTTCAGTTAATGATAATGATTCACTTTCTTCAATTAATTCTAAAATTATTTTTTTAAAGTCTAACTCTTTTCCTTTTGTTATTGCATTAAACATTGAAATACCATTTAGTCGTGCTAATTCAGCAATTGCACTTACAGTAGCCGCCCCAATCTTGCGTTTTGGTACATTGATTACTCTTCTTAATGATACTTCATCAAGAGGATTAGCAATTAATTTTAAATAACAAATTAAATCTTTAATTTCTTTTCTTGCATAAAAGTAATAAGCTCCAACTACTTTATAAGGAATATTAGCTTTTAAAAACCCTTCTTCAACAACTCGAGATTGAGCGTTTGTACGATAAAATACAGCAATATCTTTTTTATTATATCCTTCATTTAGTAATCGATTTATTTCTTCCACGACTAAGGTTACTTCATGTCTTTCTTCATATGCTCTTAAATATTTGACCTTTGCTCCAATTCCTTGATTACTTCTTAAATTCTTTTCTTTTCTTTCTTTATTATGTTCAATAACAGAATTAGCTGCATCTAAAATCATTTTTGTACTACGGTAATTATCTTCTAAAGGAATTACTTTCGTATTCTTGTAATCTTTTTCAAAATTTAAAATATTTTTATAATTTGCTCCACGAAACATATAAATTGATTGATCCGGATCTCCCACGACAAAGATATTTTTATGAGCACTTGCAAGTAGTTTAGTTAATTTATATTGAACTTCATTCGTATCTTGATATTCATCAATTAAAATATATTGATATCTTCTTTGATACAATTCTAACTTTTCTTTATTGTCTTGTAACAACTTAACTGGAAGTAAAAGTAAATCATCAAAATCAACTGAATTATTTAGTTTTAATAGTTTACGATATTCTTTATAAATTTCATACGCTTTTTCTTCTGGTGGAGTATTAAAAAACTTCTCTATTTCCATATCTGTTAACATTTCATTTTTAATAAAACTAATTCGATTACGAACATAGGCTGGTGCTACTTCTTTTACATCATATCCTTTTTCTTTCATAATACGTTTAATAACACTTAAAACATCATCACTATCTAAAATCGTAAAATTACGATTATAACCTAAATCTTGAATGTTTTCTTTTAGAATTCTTAACCCAAAAGAATGAAATGTACCTACAAAGGAATCGATATTTGGATTCATTGCATATAAACGTTCTTTCATTTCTTTTGCTGCTTTATTAGTAAATGTTATTGCTAAAATGCGGTAGTCTGGAATTCCTTGTTCTACCATATGAGCAATTCGTGTTGTTAATACTTTTGTTTTTCCAGATCCTGCTCCTGCAATAACTAAGCAAGGCCCATCAATATGTTCTACTGCCTCTCTTTGGGCTTTATTTAATTGTAATAAATCAACCATAATCTCCGTCCTTAACTATAGTTTAATTATACCATTTTAAACACATAATTAAAATCAAAAAAGCAATTGATTCCCTAGAATTGTCAGAATATTTCTTTGATAGATAGTAAAAGTTTTAATGAAGTACTTTCAATAACTTATGTTTTTTAAAATTAGTTCTTAAAAATAAATCTTTTATTAGAAATAATAAACTTAAAATAAAAGAAGTAAGCTCACATCTTCTTATAGAACTTACTTCAACTCTTAGAAATCCTAATTAATTTTAAAATTTTCAACTAGGATTCATTATATTAAACATCAGAAACTAAATTATTAGGTATTAAAATTCTGCTTTTTGCAGGTATATCAATATGGACTCCAAATTTCTTCATAAAGAAGACATCATAATGCTCGGCCGAAGGCTTATCAACTCCTATACTTTTTAGGTATTGAACAAAAGCAATAAAATCATCACACATATGAGCGTATTTCCTTGCAAGTTTCCAACTTAATTCACTATTCCCATAAAAATCAGGCCTAAAGCTATCATTATTAAAAATTTGTTTCGATGCACGATAATAAGGCTCCAATTGATTATTAATAGTAATATCTAGTGATGAATATTCTTCATTACGATACAAACTAGTCGGAGTAATTCTAATGATATGTTTACTTGGATATTGCCCATTCTCCTTGACTAATTCATTCTTATATTTGTTTGGATAATATTGACCATTATATTCCATAAGATGTTTATATTTATCATCAAATGTATAAAAATTTATCGATAATAAATCCCAACCAAAAACAGATGTATAAAAATCTCGATCTTGATCAAAACATAGATAATAATGCTGGAAAGTAACCAGTTCTTTTAAATCGAATTCTCCATGATTGATTAAAGGGTGATTTTTATATTGATCATAATAAATTTCTTTTTCTTTCATGGTAGGTTTATATGTACGAAATGTCAATTCTTTTGTATCTTTTTCATAATAACGAATTACTTTATTAGATATTTCATTTTTACAATTTAATAAATTTTTTTCATTTTTACTTTTTAATATTTCTAGTTCTAATTTTTCTTGTTCTAATTGATGTAAACGTTTTAGCAATTCTTTTTTATTCATGTTAACCCTCCTAATAATAGGATAATCAATAATTAAAATAAAGTAAAGAAAAAGAAGCTCCCGCTTCTTATAAATATTCAATAATTGCTATATTCTGTGTAATTTT
>Ga0153942_1000416_pt1 | contig 16507 bp, 19 predicted proteins | sample TSNJ026MetaG_FD_104731 | JGI IMG/M metagenome (GOLD analysis project Ga0153942, IMG submission 104731) | Attine ant fungus gardens microbial communities from New Jersey, USA - TSNJ026 MetaG | ecosystem: Host-associated > Fungi > Mycelium > Unclassified | place: USA: New Jersey, Brendan T. Byrne... | reverse complement strand
CATGTACAAAACATGGCGAAATTTATTTTATCCTGTCGAAAACCGTCGCACCGGAAAATTGGAAATATTTTTTCCCGGCAATTATGCGTCTACTCCCAGTAAATAATCCGTTGAAACGCCGTACAGCCTTGCCAGCCTGATCATGTCAATAGGCCGCATATTGTACTTTCCTTTTTCGTAATACGCATAAGCGGAACGTGAAACGGACAACAATTCGGAAACCGCTTGCTGGCTCAACCCGTGGTGCTCCCGGAGCAGCCGTATCCTCTGCGGCAGTAAAATCTTTATAGGTAGATTCGCGTTATGGAAAGACAGACTGCTGTTGTTTAATTCATCCATCTAGATTCACCCTTTGTCTCTTTATTCTATTCACCACAAGTATATACATTATTTATGTAGATTTCAATTGCGTGTTCTGCTTTTGATGTATATTCAGGCGGATGTCTGCTATTTTCCTGTAAAATTACATTGTCAATTCATTAGGAAGCGGATATTTACATCTTAAATGTATATCCTGTAGGTAGAGGGACAATATTATGATAGGCGAACGGCTTATGGAGCTGCGAAAAGATAAGGGATTAACGCAAAAAGAATTATCGGAAATTCTGTTTATCAATTACCGGACGTACAGCGGGTACGAACGGGACGAGATCGAACCGAGCGATGAGTCCAAGGTTCGCATCGCGCAATATTTCAATGTAAGCCTGGATTATCTGCTTGGCATATCCGATAACCAGCATCCGATCAGAAAGGGCGACGAGTATATAAGGCTGCCAAAGCCTTTGACTGAAAGTGCCCGTCAGGAATTGAACCAATATATCAGGTTCCTGATGTCAAAGAATCCTGACAAATAACCTGTATGTGACGGACGGCCAATAATGGACATTTTCGTCTAAGCTTCTCCTGCCGTTTTCAACGGCGAACAATAAAACACGGTCTTTATCCATATAGCGATGTCTTGCTGATATTGAACCATATCAACCGACTGCAAAAGCAATAATAAATCTATGTATCAGGCAGACATCTGTGTCTGCCTGTTTGCTGTTGTCAATAAACAGGTGTACCGTAGCCAATTACTGTGTGATCCCCTATAGAATAGCTCTTCCTGCGGCAGCTATCGCTAGAATTGCCCTCAATAGTGTGGACGACGCCGTTTTCCGCATATTCCACGATGCCCACATGGTCGCATGAACCGTCATTTCCCCAGTCGAAGAAAATAATATCTCCTGCCTTTGGCGTATAGCCTGCGTTCTGCCACTGCCCGGCAGCCTTAAACCAGGAAACGCCGTCTGTACAAAGGGAAAATCTTGGAATGATCCCCGCATCAATATAGCCGCATTGCTCGGCGCACCATGATACAAAGCAGGCGCACCATGCTACCCGGCTGTCAAAGCCGTACCAGCTCCAATAAGGCTCACCGCCGACATTACCCTCCTGTGACAAGGCAACCTCCACAATGGCCTGGCTGCCCATCCCCGTCGCTTTCCCAAACGGATAATACTGTAAAACATGTGATACATACTGCGTATCCCCATAGCTTGACCAGCCAAGCCGCTCCGCCATCATGGTGGAAAATGTGATCGCGTTTGCATAGGTGTAGCCGCCATAATTACTTTTCGCCCACGAAATATAGCCATTTCCGTAATTATAGCCTTGCAGGGCGGCCTTGATATTGTCCATGTCAATGGGGTTTTCCACCTCCGCCGCCTTTAAACAGGCGGCAAGGTTTTGGATTCCCACATTGACGGAATACTCCGGATCGGTAATTCCTCCCGGCGTGTTGGGATACCGTGTATTATAGCCGCATTCAGACGCCTGCATGGGGTCATTCCCTTTGCCGCCGGATTCCTGCATCATGACCGCTTTGATAAGCTCCACATATTCAGAGATACCGTACTGTGCGGCATACTTCCTGATCAGCGGCTCGTAGGCTTCCACCTCTGCACTGACAGAGGTATAGGAGGAGCTGTCACTTCCTCCGCCTACCAGACTGAGGACTCCACCGAGTAAAACGACAATCAGAATAATCAGGACGGCAATCCAGCCGCCCGCAGCGATAGCGCTGACCAGCTCCTTTGTAGCGGCAATAATCGCCTTGATCGCAGCAATAGTGGCTCTGACCGCAACTTTCGTTGCCCTGACCGCGGCTTTGACGGCGGCACGGGAGGCCTGCGCCGCTCTTTTCGCCGCTTTTGCTGTGGTCTGTGCGGTTTTCTGCGCTATCTTTGCCGCCTGTTGTGTTGTCTTAATAGTTGTTTTCGCAGTTTTCTCTGCGGTCTTGACCGATTTCCGAGCCGTTTTAACCGTAACCTTGGCGGTGGATTTTATCGTTTTACCGGAAGCGCGGGCAGATTGCTTGATTGTTTTTTCGGCTTGCTTTGCGGTTTTTATGGACTGATACGCAGTTTGCCGAACACGAGCGGCAGAACGCTTTGCGGTATCCAGCGCCCGTTTCTTCATCTGTTCTTTTGGCAGGTCGGACGCCTTCTTTGCTCCACTGGCGGTATCACGAACGCCGTCAGCCGTACCCTTAACACTGTCCGCGGCCCGTTTTGCTTCTTTAGAAGAACGGTGTGCTTCCTTGGCTTTATTTAATGCCTTGCCGCCCTGTTTTTTAGCTTGGTGTGCGGTTTCACCGGCAGTGTCCTCGGTGGTATTCTTGATTTTATCTATGGCATAATCGCTTGGAGAATCATGCTCCGATGCCTGGGTGTGCTCCGCGCTGTCTTTGGTGCGGACGAACGTATTTTTCATGCGCTCGGCGGCGGTTGCGGTTTTGTCGAGAACCTTGATATCCTTTATGGCTTCCCGCGTCTTAATCTTACTCAATCGCAAAACCTCCCTCTTTGAAATTGTTTTTGGGTATACAAAAACGCCCTGAATTTAAAGCTCAAGGCGTGGATTTTCTTTATGGGTAATGGTAAAATCATATAAACAGCAAGGCGTTCGGCACTATATGCGGTAAGCGAATGAACAAGCCCAATCCTTGCATGGAGGAATGAAGTTATGTCATATAGTGAACAATTGTGGCAGGAGGCAAAGCGGAAATGCCGTCTGAATGCCGACGATATTGAACTGGCAAAAAAGCTAGGCTTAAATCCCAAAAGCCTGATAAAGAACATACCCAATAAAAGCGAACCTTGGAAAGCGCCTGTCAAAGTATGGATACGGGAGATAGACGAAAAACGGAAAGAGAAAGCCGAGAGGAGACAGCGCCGTAAGGAAAAGGGTAATGGGTAAGAATAAGCCGGAGATTTTGTCCCCGGCTTGCCGGTTATCCTGTTAATCCACGTTTTTCTTTGCCACAACCACAAGCTCGGCAATCCGATTTTGTGCTAATTGGCAATAGGAAGTGTCAACTTCACTTCCAATATAAAAGCGCCCGGTATTGATGGCCGCTATTGCCGTAGAGCCGCTTCCCATAAACGGGTCGAATACGATATCGCCGGGATTGCTGGATATTTGTATCAGCCATTCCAGACATTCGGCATTTTTCATGGTCGGGTGCTTGAAGCCGTGTTTTATCCTCCATGCGGAGTTGTAGGTTGATTTTGGGTAATCATGGCCGAACCAACAGCAAAAGAATCGCGTCTTGTATTCTTGAATGGGGTTTCCTTTACGGCTGCACGGTTTACCCGCAGGCTTGCTATTCTTTAGAAGCTTGGTTTTGCTGAAAATGCGCCGTCCTTTGTGACAGAATATAATCCACTCACAGTTGTTGGCGTAACCGCCTTGTAAATCGCCTGTATTTCCTCCCTGGCCTTTTTCTATCACCAGACAGTTTTTTATTATAAACCCGGCTTTTGTCAGGCATTCATAATGGTAGGGATACTTGTCATACCGTGTAAAAAAATAAGCATGGGAATTATTTTGCAATATCCGATAACATTGTTCTGCAAATGCTAGATAATCAATGCCTGTGTCACCCGCCAAATAGGGCAGCTTTTCACTTGTAAAATTATTTTGGTATCTGATTCCATAAGGCGGGTCTGTCAGGATAAGCTGTACGGATTCGCTTCGCAGCTCTCTCATCAGTTTGAAGCAATCCATATTGTAAATGATGTTGGTTTCTATCGCGTTTCACCTCCCTGAAATGATAAAGGCGGTGTTGGTTTTTTTCCAACACCGCCTTGCTTACATATCAATCAGCGTTCCATGCCCTTGTCCCTTTTCGGTGAGTCAGCCTGCTTTGCCGATTGCTCCGCGCGGATGGCCTTCAAGCTTTCTTTCACGGACGGCTTTTTTTCCTCACGCTGTTCCAGCTTTGCCACTTTTTTCATGGTGTAATCCGTCATCTTCTCCATTTTGGATAAAAGGCTACCGGAAGCTGCAAGTAATTTTTGTACCTTTGCCAGAGCGCCTTTATCGGGATTGGGCGGCGTGGCTTCCTTCGCCTGTCTGCCAAACAGTGTCCTGCCGATATTCTTCGAATGCTCTCCAATGGAATGAAGCTCACTGCTGATTGTGCCGATTTTTGAAATATCCTCGTTGACGGATTTTGCTGCATTTTGAAGCCCAAGTTTTACATGGGATAATGCGGAGTAAATGCCCATTGCACTGACCGCCTTTTGAAGTGCCGCTGCGCCTTTTTTCTTAAAAGCGTCTACGGCATTGACAGCGGACTTCACCAGATTATTCTTGACTGTGACAAGCTGGCTTTTAACTTCAAATACCTTTGTCTCTGCTTTATTCACAACACGCTGTGCGGCTGCCTTCACCCCTTTATCCTGTATCTGCTCAAGCTGCCCCCGCACTTCTTTCAGTTCATCAAGCATCTGAGAGAACCCTGTCTCCATGCTTTCAATATAATGGACAAGGCTTTCTATTTCCTGCTTCTCCCTGCCCAGGCCGTTTCCCTCTAAAACCGTGAAAAGCTCTTTCAGTTCCGGCTGCTCACTTAATGGGATTTTTTCTGCTGCTTCCATCATCTAGCCCTCCTTATCAAATTATCATTATCTTTTATCAGCCAGCATTAATACCTGTCAGTAAATGCCGAATCCTCCCCTGCTTTTGTGGTCATCAGCCTGTACAGTGAATTTCGGGGGAATTTATTGACAAAAGGCACAAGGGAGCTGCCATACTTGATCAGGCCGCACCCCGCATCGGAATTGGTGATATAGCTCATCTGCTCACTGGAGATATTCAGCAGCTTGGCCAGCTCGTCCCGGTCGGAGGCCGCCTGATTGAGCATGATAATAAACTCACTGTTAGACAGCATGGTGCTTGCCAGCACCGAATCCAGAAGGTACTCTATATTCTGCGTGATGGCCGTGGGGAAAGCGTTTCTCTTTCGGAACCTCCGCCATGCGCTGTTGAAAAAATTCCCGCTGTGCTCATTCTCAAAAACGACATGAAACTCATCTAAAAATATATGCGTCCGCTTGCCGTTTCGCCAGTTCTCCGTTACGCGGTTGATCATGGCGTCGGTGATGACCAATAGCCCCATTGTCTTAAGCTGCTTCCCTAAATCCATAATATCGTACACGATCATACGGTTGGATACGTCCACATTCGTCTCGTGGGCGAAAGCGTCCAGGCTGCCGCTGGTAAACAGTTCAAGGGACAATGCCAGTTTCTTAGCTTCCGGCTCTGGCTGGGAAAGGAGCTTTTCGCGCAAGACGCAGAGGGTCGGCAGCTCCCCGCCATTCTGGTAATCGGTATAGACGGCTTCCGTGCAGCGGTCAATAATGCTTCGTTCCTGTGCGCCAATCCCGTTTTTGTCAAGCTGCTCAAACAGGGACAGTACAAACTCGGATTTATCGATGACGGGATTGCCGCCATCACCGTAACCCTCCACCATGTCAAGGGCATTGATGTGGTCGCGGCTGCCTGCCGCAATGCGGATCACCTCACCGCCCATGGCGTTAATGAGGGAGGCGTATTCGCGTTCCGGGTCGCATATCAGTATATCATCGTCCGTAGCCAGCGCCAGAAAGGTAATCAGCTCCTTTGCGGAAAAGGATTTACCTGAACCGGGAACGCCCAGCAAAAAAGCGTTGGGGTTCATCAGCTTTGCCTTATTGCACATAATCAGGTTGTGGGAGATGGCATTTTCTCCAAAGTAGATGCCGCCCGTGTCCATAATCTCCTGTACCCGGAACGGTATTAAAACAGCAAGGCTCTCCGTGGTCAGAGTGCGCAGGGCGTTGATCTTACGCAATCCGATCGGCAGCACCGTATTTAAACCGTCCATCTGCTGGTGTTTCAAGACCGCGAACTGGCAGAGGTGTTTCCTTACCGTGGTCAAAATCGCCTCGGTATCACTGTCAAGCTGCTCTAAGGTGTCGGCGGTATGCACCATGGTGAGGACGGCGAACATCATCCTCTGGTCACGGGTGGTCAGGTCATCCAGAAATTCTTTGCTCTCTTTTCTTTGCTGTTCCATATCATAGGGGACAACCGCGCTGAAATTATTGTTCTGATTCTGCTTGCGCTGCCAGTTGGTGATGTTTGTCTCCACGCCTAATAACCTGTTTTCCACTTCCCTGACCGCTTCATCGGTGGGGACGGGGATCACGTCAATGGAGAGCACTAAATTCCGGTCAAAATCGGTAAGCTCCGCAATCATGCTGTCCTTGATATAGGAAGCGTATTCCCTGAGAAAGAGTACGCGCCCGAAACGATTTCCCATCTTAAAATGGTCTTTTTCAAACTCCAGCGTATCCGGGCAGATAAAATCCTTGAAGCTGTGTCCCTTTTTCATGGTTTCCGATAATTCAAAGCGGAAGTCCGTTTCCTCTCCCGTGCGGTAGAAGTCGTGCAGTACCCGGAGCTTTTCGGCTGCGTCAAGCTCGGTGCATTTTGAACCCAGCCGGGAGAGGTGGGATACCAGGTCAGTGCCGACGCGGGAGAAATAATTTCTTGCTTCCTCAATATTCTTCTTGCAGACGGAGATAGTGATATATACCTCCCGTACCATACTGTTCGTCCCCGTCGCCTTGTCAAGCAGCATTTTGTTATACTCCTTGCGGTAAATATCCAGCCCGTCCTCCTTGAATGGGATTAAAATATCCTTTTCAAAATCGGTCTTGTTCAAGCGCCGGATGACGATAGTGATTTTGGTGGTCGCGCCGCTGTCAAAGGAATTTAAAAGTTCGCTGTACTCCAGAAACATCGCTTCCTTATCCTCGCGTGAGGCAACGGCGTAATTGATGTCTGTGAATTTATAGGTTCTGGCGTATTTGTTTTTACCTACAAGAAAAATGCCGTCCTCCCAAATGGTATTTATGGGAACGGCCTGCTGTACACTCCCCGGTACCTTAAATTTCTCCTTATCCTGCTTAAACAGGTTTCTCAAGGTCTTAATCATGGGATTTCAAAGCCTCCTTTTCATGGTTTTCGATGACGGATTTAACCGCTTCATAATAGATGTTCTCCGACGCAAAGGTCAGGCGCTTCGGAATCAGGAACTCCGATTTAATCCATGCCCAGATGAATCGCTCCGCCGTCATGCCGTGGTACTTGATAAAGCCCAGCGCGCCAAAGGGGGCGGCTCCTAAAATACACATCCATGAAACGGTTTCCGTCCCCACATACGGACGAAGCAGGAAATACAGCCCCACGGCGACGCCGCAGGCGCAGATAGAAAATGTGAATTGACGGAGTGACAAACCAAAAAACATACTCTCGGTGTACTCACGGATTTCGCGGTTGATTTTTACTTCCAAAAAAAATTACCTCCTTTACGGTTTGCACATTTGTAAATTCGTGCCGGTATGCTATACTAGAATAAAAAATACTAGAAACGAGGTGTTTGCTATGCCGATTTGGGGACAATTATTGATCGTGTTCGGCGGCGTTATACTTGCGCTTGTCCTGATACAGCTTCTGCTTCCAGTAGTAATAAAAGTGGTGGTCAAGTCGCGGCTCCTGCCCTTGGGCTTCTATTGCCTTGTGGCATGGGTCAGCACATTTTTGACCGATTGGACAGCGGAACATGAACCGCTCGTCAGACTTGGATTTTACATAATTGCCGGACTGACCGCATTAAGCTGGCTCGTGTCGCTCGTTAAAGTGATATTAGCTAAGCGAAGCGAAAGGGATATGGAATCCTATGTCGCAAGGCAGCTTTCACTGGCAAGGAAACTGAATATTCCGGCAGACAAGGTGACTATCAGTGAGGACGGCACCGTGCTGGACGCGCAGACGGATCAGCCGATTATTGAGGAGCGGCAGTAGGCACCGATTTTTATGTCGGTGTCCTTTCTTTATCCGCCGAATATCATTTCACGCACAACCCTGTCTGCCATCTTGACCGTTCCTACCAAAACGAGCATGTTGAAAATCAGCTCGCCCACATACGTCCACACCATCGTGACTGCTGCCGCCTCTGGATTGACCGCCGGGGGCGAAGCCGCGAACAGGGAGAAGATGATACAGGCAAGCACGATGATCGCACCCTCCAGGCATACGGCGGCATAGCTTTTGATAAAGCTCTTGCCGACGCTCTGTGACGGCTCTCCGGCAAAAGCGGAGAGGGGGATGGGCGCAATCGCCGTATATAAATAGATTTTAAAAAAGCGTCCATAGACGCTCAGAATCATGATGAAGGACAGCACGGTGATGAACAGGCCGCCTATGAGCGTGACCGCCCACAACGGGATGGATTCAAAAAATCCACAGTCCTCAACGGCTGTCACAATCTCTGACGGCAGCACGGTTTGTGTGGCGCCGCCGAAGCCCGCAGCATTCATAATCGTGGAAATCGTGCCCTGCACGATATTAAACAGCGCCATCATCAGTTCAAGCCCGTAAGTGACAACCCCCTTTGCCAGCGCAAAGCGGATGAACAGCTTTAAGGCGTGCTCCGGTTTCTTGACTTCCGTAAACGATCCACAGGTCTTAACCACGCCCACGACGAAAAACAGCACAAGCAGGGCGTAGCCAATGGCCTGCAATGCGCCGTGTATATCAAGAATCACGTTCCATATCCCGCCGCCTTTAAAGGCTTCCGGCGATTGGGTGAGAAGCTGCCATATCTCGGCCAGCTTTTGGTTCCATGTTTCCAAGGCGTTCTCTAAATTCTGGACTACCCAGTTATCTGACAATCAGACCTCCTCCTTTTGAAATGAATTTGGGGCAGGCCCGCTCGCGTGGATCTGCTCCTTATACCTGCGCTTCCTGTCAGCGGCATTGTTCCTGCTTTTCATTACGAATAATGCCATATTTGTCATCTACATAATAGCGTCCCACAAAAGGATTAAAGATGGCGTGGCATTTCACGTCGCCGTATTGTGCCAGATAATCGTTATCGCCAAGGCGCTTGATAATGGTCGCCTCATCCAGTACATTGGTTTCGCCCTGCTTCAGCGAATGAATATAGCAGGGGCATTTATCCAAATATTCCGCCATGTTTTTTACCTCCAACATCCATAGTTTCAGCCCGTGATGAGCGTGAGAATTTCTTTCGCAAAAGTTATGATAATCCCCCCGGCCAGCGTCAGGAAGCCGTTCGCCCTCTGGCTTGGGTCGTGGGATTTAAGTGACAGGCCGACCTGCACGATGCCGAATCCAAGCAGGATCAAGCCGATGGCGCGAATCAAGCCGAATATAAATTCACTCAGGTTGTTGACAACGGTTATCGGATCACCGGCGGCGTAGGCGGTCATGGAAAACGCCGTCATCAGGGTAAATACAAGCACCCCTGCCGCATAGACGGAGAATCTCTTTTTCGCCTTTTGTGGCATGGGCACCTTACGGGGTTGTGGTTTTTTGATTTTTCTCATTATTCGTCGGCTCCTTTTTTTCAAATAGTTGTTCCAAATCCTCCTCAGAAAAAAGCGCATAGGGGGATTCGGGTTCCTGACTGGATTCTATGGATTCATCGGAATCCTTGTTTGTGCGAACCATCTTTTCCAGCGTAATGGTCGCAATTGCGTTTTTGACCTCGCCGTGATTGTACGGCTCTGCCCGGCCGTCGGCGGTCAGTGCCACATCCGGGTGCTTTAAAATGTCATACTTAAAGTCCATAATGGGACGTTCGCCGCGCACAAACAGCAGGGCGTAGCGGTTATCCAGCATACGCACCTCGTCCGGGGTCAGAAGCTCCCGCCCGGATTGCTGGTAGTTGGTAGAGTAATTGCCGTTACGCCCAGTGCTCTTGCCGTAAGTGTTGGTATCCAGCGTTTCCTTCCCCAAAAAAGACTCGCTGATCAGCTTATGGGTGGAGGTTTCATTGCCGCCCAGATAGAGAAATTCGTCACAATTGCCCATAATGCTTTCCCACTGTTTTTCAAAGAGCGCCTTTAACTGAGCGATATTTTGCAGGATAATGGATACCGACACCGAACGGGAGCGCATGACGGACAGTATCTTGTCAAAGTCATCCGGCAGGCTCACGTTGGCAAATTCATCCATGACAAAATGGACGTGGACAGGCAGGCTGCCGCCGTATTTGTGGTCGGCGGTGTAGAATAGCTGTTGAAAAAGCTGCGTGTAGAGAATACTGACGAGGAAATTAAAACTGCTGTCGTTATCGGGAATGATGATGAACAGCGCCGTCTTTTTCTCGCCAAGCGAACCCAGGTTCAGCTCGTCGGTCGCCGTCAGGGATGCGAGGCTTTCAAGGTTGAACTTTTCCAGCCGTGCCGCCAGCGTGATCTGGATGGATTTCAGCGTTTTAGCGCTGCCGCTGCGGTAATCCTTGTAATACTTCACGGCGATATGGTCGGGATTGTCCATCTCCAACCGTTCAAAAAGCTCGTCAAGGGGGGATTGGTAGGAATCATCCTCCTCCCGAACCTCGCCCGCGCGCAGCATCTCCATGACCATCGGGAAGTTCTGTTCCTCTTCCGGCGCTTCATGCTTCAGGAAAAATATGAGCGCCAACAGCAGCATGGAGGCCGCGGTGTCCCAAAACGGGTCTTGCGTCTGGGAACCTTTAGGCGTGGTGGATTTAAATAAGTTCGTCACCAGCCGCTGTACGTCATTATCGTCGTTCAGATAGACGAAGGGGTTGTAGCAAAACGATTTCCACATGTTGATGAGGTCTAAAACCTTAACCTCCATGCCTTTTTCCTTGAGAAGCCGCCCCGTATCTCTTGTGATTTCCCCTTTTGGATCAAGGATCACCATGGAGGTGTTGGCCTGCATGACGTTGGGTTTGGCATAAAAGCGGGTCTTGCCCGCGCCCGAACCGCCGCAGATTAAAATGTTGAGGTTACGCCGGTGCTTGCGCCCGTCTAAACCAATGCACACATTTTGGGTCAATATTTTGTTATCGGCAAACGCCTTGTTCCTGTACTTCCGGTTGACGGCGGCAGCGTCGCCCCATTTGGCGCTGCCGTGTTCCACGCCCTTGCGGTAGTTGCGCCGGGTGGAGAAATAGATCCCGATACCCATTCCATAGGCGGCAATAAAAATGAGGACAGTTTTTAAGCTGTCCTCACACCACTCAATATGAAACGGGTCATTCATCACCACCGTCAGGTTGGATAAGATATCGGGAAGCCCGCCGTCTAAGGCAGGCGCAACCAGAAGCGCCAGCCACACCGCGGGGATTATCCCAAGCGCGGCAGGGATAAGGGTCTGCTTTAAGCTACCTTGCGTCATCCCGCATCCGGACTTTCCTTGATGGGGCTTCAAATATTTTCAGGAGCAGTTCATCCACGATGTCGGTGGATTTTTGTTTCTCAATCCGGTCATTGCGCATTTCGTTGAGGGCGGTAATGATAACGCCCTCCTCTGATTTGTCAAGTTCCAAAACCCGTTTTTCTTCCCTCATAATTACCTGCCTTCCCGTGATTTAGAAGATTTTGCTTTTTCCAGCGCATTTGCCATCCGGCCTGAGATTTCAGCGTTCACATCGCGGATTGCGGACAGCGCGCCCCGTATCTCCTGCGGCTCCATGTCCGAAAGAGAGTCGGGCGCGTCTGAAAAATGATAATCGCTCACATCAAAGCCATGCCTCTTGCACAGCATATAGGACGCACAGTAGGCGGGGAACGCCGCTTCCTTCCGGTTATATCCGCCACCGCTGCGGTCAAGCTCGGCGTGGCAAAGCTCATTAGACAGGCTTTTGAAAATATCCGCCGCATCCATGCCTTTCTGCACAAAAATAACCTTTTGCTGCGGATCATACAGCGCACCCAGACCGTCTGCAAGATTTTCAGCCGCCTTGATTGGCACAGGCGCGCCGGACATCAGCGCCCGGATCAACGCCCGGTCATCGTGATTAACGGCGGGCTGGACTACCCGCCGCTCGGCCTGTGAAACGTCGTAGATGCGCTTGACGTTATAGGAGACGCCCACGCTGCCGTCCCCCCGCTGGTACTCGTTGCCCGGCTCTAAAATGGCAATGCTGTTTTTCAGTTCGGATTTTTTGATATATATCTTTTGTCCCTTCCAGTAGGGCAGGTCACCAAGCCTCTGGGCATCAGGCTTCTGCGCCGTTATCAGCAAAGCGTTCACCGCGCTGTAACGGTCAAAGCGGCTCTGAACATCAAGGTACTGCCGGAACTTATCGCTGTCCGTGGCAACCTCCATCGCCGTGTTGTCGGAAAGCGCATACACATCCTCGCGCTCCTGCTTTTTCTTTGCCGCCCACGTTTCCTTGTCAAACTCCTGATTTTGGGGCTGCTCCTTGGAATTGTTTTCAAATAAATCGTCAAAGTTATTCATAGAAATTCACCTCTCTTTTGATTTTTTGGATGTTGGTTTCCGCCTGTTTTGCGGCTGCTTATGCTGATTGGATTTTGACAGGGTGGATTTATCATCACGTTTTGGCTCGTCACGCTTCGGCGCATCCGCTTCCTTTTTCCTCGCAGCGGATTCCCTCAAAAACTCCCTGACGGATTCCTTCGGCTCAGAAATACCCTTTGCGGACTCCGATTTGTTCTCTGATGAAGGCTCTGACGGAGGGCTTTTTTCCGTCTTCGCCGTCTTGGGGTTTTGGGTATAATCCTCCTTATCCGCAAGCGCGCCCTGCTTAGGATCAGCCTTTCCCTCGTCGGACGGCAAAAGCTCGTCAAGCAGCTTGTCGGCATCATCCTTTTCGGTGATGTCCAGCTCCGCGGTCTGTTTCTCCGCTTTGGATTTTACAATCTCGCTCTTGATGGTCGCGCGGTCAACGGCGGCAAAGTTAAGGCGTTCTACGATGCGGTCTATCTTTGGGGCATCCTCGGCTTTTGCCATCACGTCCGTCAAGCCATCCGGACTCCCGTCTTTATCCCTGATGGCGCAGTACACAACGCCGTAGCGTTTTGCGTACTTTGTGAACTGTTCCAGATCGCTTTCCTTAATACCAAAAACCTTTAACTCCTTGCCGGATTTCAGCATGGTTTTCAGCCGCTCCTTACCGCTCAGCTTCATCTTGTTATTCCCGTCGGATTTCGCCGCCGCCAGTAAAAATGCGGCGATGTTTTTAAGTCCGGTGCCGGTGAGCTTTAACACGACCTCTGCACCATCCAGGCTCATCTTTACAATTTGTTCAGCTGCGTCCCCTGATTGGCTCATATGGTTTTTTCTCCTTTCCGGCGGCATTTTGTTCCTGCCGCTGTTTTTGCATTTTGGCTTTCATTTCCTCCGTGCGGACGAAAATATCGTCGCAGAGTCCCACCTCCTTTCGCAGCTCTGATAGCCGCTTTGATATGCCGGATATTTCCGTTTTGACCGCCGCCAGTTTTTTCTCATCCTTAATGCTGCGGGACTTGTAACGTAAATGCTTTCTGTCATCGGTCAATTTTTCGATTTCGGCAGTCAGGGTTCCCTTATATGAAGAAAGCTGCCCGCTGGTATCAATACGATTCCGGCAGAGCAGCGTGACTTCCTTTGTGAATTTATCAAGTTTTGCCAAGTCCTCACGGTATAAGAAATATACCTGTTGGGGCGATGGCTGCTTCGGCCTGTTCTTTGGCAGTTTGCCCAACAGGTACAGGTAATGGAAATACAGGGCACGAAAACCCGTTATCTTTCTGGCGGTTTTCAGGCTACCGACCAAGCGGTAGTGTTTCACCTGACGCACTGGCTCCGGCGTCTTGCGCTGCGGGCGGGTCTGCGCAAGGATGCGCTTACGGATGCCTGCCAGGGAATAGCCCTCGCCAAAGTTGCGGTCTAAACGAAAAAACCGCTCCTTGCCGGGCGGCCTGACGGATAGATATTTCTGGTTCTTGATTTCATAGCCCTGTTTTTTGAGGTTGTCAAAAAACTGCCGCTCGGTCATGGATTCGGCTACGGCTGCATCGACATTCACTTTAATCAGGCTGCGCCATGTGGGTTTGCCCTGGTGCTCTGATTTCCACTCGGCGTAATGCCTGGACTTGCCCGGCTTCGGGTCTTTGATGACCGACAGCGCATACTCCCGGCACAGGCGGTCGGAGGCCGCCCGCATTTTTGCATAGTTTTCCTTATTGTCGTAATATTTATAGCCATCTGCAAAGGACACCGAGTTCAGCACGAAATGATTGTGGACATGGGATTTGTCCAAATGGGTGGCGATCACGACCTCAAAGCGTTCGCCCCATAGTTCCTGCGCCAGTTTTACGCCAATCTCATGGGCGGTATCCGGTGTGACCTCGCCCGGCTTGAAGCTCTGGTAGCCGTGGAATGCCGTGATGCCATCCATTTTCTCATACTGTTTTTTGGTCAGCATCATTTCCTGCCGGGCGGTTTCAGGGGAGCAGCCCAGAGCGGAGACAAAAAACTGCTTTTCCGTCTTATGACCGTCGGTGGCATATTCAATAACATGGTTAAGTCCCGCCGCCCGTTCGTCGGTCATGGCGTATTCCATTACATCCTCCATGTGCTGGAGCTGCAAGTCTGTCATGTGTTCATTTGTGAGGCTGCCGGGGTTTTCGGTTTTCTCAGGGTTCTCCACATAAATGACCACCTTGCCGATCCAGCCCTTGATATCCCATATTTTAGTTGTGGCCACGTCATTCTATCCTCCGATCATTGCTTTCCCATTTTTCAGGCTCTAAAAATTTCCGTTTGACATCCAGACGGAAAGCGTTCCATTTCTCGGCTTCCTTTTTATAGTAGGGGGCGTCGATAAATCCCAGTATGGCAGCCTTGCGCGCGATCTGGTTGAGGTTGTTGCCGATGGCGCTCATTTCCCGCATGGCGGCATAAAATTGTTCGTCCGGTTTCTCCCTTGGCGTATGGCCTGAAATCAAACATCGAAGATATGCCGCTTGGGAAAGGCCGGTCTTTTTTACCTTATTTTTAAACTTCATACATTCTTCATCTGTCAACCGCACAATAATTTGCACGCTCCTTTTAAGCAATCACATCATCCTTTCCAGATGGGGTTTTAGGGGCAGCCTTGCCCCTAACAAGCGAATAATGATGGCGAATGCTATCATTATTCAGTGCTTGGTAAGATAGTGCATCCGTTACTTCACCCCTTGCGTATTTATGGATATCGGTATTTCAATTACCTGCTAAAAAGAGAAATCAGCGTTCATTCCTTTCCGTTGTTTTTGTAACCGCCAACCCCAAACGTATGCAAAGAAAGCTGTTACAATCCTTTCCGCATGGTGGGGGGCTGTTTACCGATTCATACTCTTTTGGCAGCACGGTCATAATCGCCTTTGCCGCCAGCCGCCCCGCATAATCGTTATCCAGATGCAGGGCGACCTTTTTTACATGGGGATGATCCTGTAAAAACTGTGTGAGGGCGGCGGGTACTTTACTTTCCTCAATCTGCTTTTTGGGCTGGTAGACGCCCGCAAGGGACAGGAGATTTTCACTCTTGAAATCCCTGCCCTTCATCTTCAATAATGTTGCATATGAAATTAAATCCACGGCACTCTCAAACAGGTGGACGGTGCTGTTCGGCTGACTTGCAGGAATAGCGAAAGAGTAGTGCTTGTCGCTGCCCGTGGTTTCGCCCTTGAAATCCGTGCCGATTCCGCGCAGTGTGGCATACTTCTGATTGCCTGTTTTATCAAAGCCGACAAACACGGCGTTTACATAGGTCATTCCGCTTGCTTCGGCACGATTATGGCTCTCATAAATCCGCCCTGTGTCGATACAGAAGCGGATAATGCCAGCATCAATGCCGCGCCCTGTGAGATAGGCGGTCACGATATCGGTACTGTCATATGCAGGCGGCAGGAGCAGGGTTTTCTCTCTTTCTTTTTTAGCGGGTATGAAAGAGGGCGGCTTCATAGCCGCCTGGCCCACGATTTGCTCCACCGCTTCCAGAAAGGAGTCCCCGTTTACCTTGATCAAATAGTCCAGCGCTGACCTGCCGCCGATGCCTTGCGAAAACCAGCACCATTTTCCGTTGGAGATCCGCAGGCTGTCATGGGTCTTTGTGCAGTAGACATTGCCCGACACATGCACAAGCTCCTGCGGCTCATAGTTTTGCAGATAGGTCAACAAGTCCATCTTCTTTGCTTCCAATATGACTTCCGGCTCGATATATGGCATATTTAGCACCTCCTATTGATTTATACTTAAAACTGACCATTGATTTACGAGGAAAACTGACCACCTGCATGGCGGGTCTGTGAGTAAGTAAATCATCTTATTTTTTATGTACATTGAAAATTTCACACTTAAAATT
>Ga0153942_1000414_pt1 | contig 16560 bp, 11 predicted proteins | sample TSNJ026MetaG_FD_104731 | JGI IMG/M metagenome (GOLD analysis project Ga0153942, IMG submission 104731) | Attine ant fungus gardens microbial communities from New Jersey, USA - TSNJ026 MetaG | ecosystem: Host-associated > Fungi > Mycelium > Unclassified | place: USA: New Jersey, Brendan T. Byrne... | reverse complement strand
GTGGACTAGTAGCAGTACAGCCACTGTAAAAGTAGTATAAGTAGTAGTCCAATCCAAGGAAGAACTCCATCAAGTTCTTCTTGAACATCCACCTAGGGTGATCACTAAGGACATTCATTGTCTATTGATAACATCAAGGCTCAAGAAGAATCTCACAGTAAAATGAAAAACTTGGCAGAAAGCATCAGAACCCTACCTTTCCAGCTTGACAGACTCAAGGACATTCTAAAATCAAGTGAACTATATGTTGCTATTGGTGAATTTCCTGGAATGATAAAAGAAGTGGTGGACTTTATTGAGAAGTGGCTGGAAAGTTGGTCAGATGTGTATTTAGTCATGCGGGATGGATCAACAACTGAGTCATTGATTGCAGCCAAACACATTCTTGTCCCTTATGAGACTGAAGCTATCGAGTTACGGAAGAAGGTGGATGGATTCAGGGAAAGGTTTACGGTAGATTTGATGCTAAAGGTCCAAATAGGACAAGGTCTGGTTTCCGTACCTATATTAATCATGTCAATCATCTGATTTATGGTACCAACCATGGTAGAGAATGACATGAAGATTATATGGACTGATGTTGCAAATATCCGAGGTAGGTTGTCTGTGATTCCTGATCAGCTCTTTTAACACGTCACTTATATACCAGAAACTGCCCATGCTATGCAAGTCAGTGTTGACAGTCTTCAAGGTATGTTACCTGTGCCTTCAGTTTAGGCTCTCGCATGATACGAACCATATATGGAAGGCACCTGTACCACCATCTTACAAGAGATCGAAAACAAAATCAAGAATGTCGATGGCCCTAATGTGATTTGGATAAGAGGATCCCCTGGTGTTAGGAAATCTGCCTTGGCCACTAGTATTGCCAATCGACTAGAGGACCAGAAATGCCATGTCATTCCAGTTCGACCACACAATCTACGACCATCACCATGAATGCCTTGTGGCGTGCTGTTGCATGTAATCTTGCCCGCCTGTACCCCTCTCTTCGGCAACACTTGGCTCAAGGAAATTAAGGGCACAGCTCATCTGACATTGATTGACTTTTCAAATCACTCATCAGGGGACCATTATCCGCACTGGTTGATGCCATTCCGCATGAGGAGCTTCCAGTGATTGTGATAGATGCATTGGACAAGTGTGGTGGCCTGAGACACGACTCGTCTGGGAAGAAGGATTCCCAGAGTCTCTTGCATCGCTCAAGTGTTGGATTCAGGCTCATCACTCAAAAAGGTTCAAATTGATCATGCCAGAGGACCATCTCACCCTCCCCGATTCCGTCAGCATTCATGATATTCCTTCTGGCCATGGCGTCAGGCTGGGAGATAGTGTTTCAAATGATATCTGTACATTCCTCCAGTTGCGATTCAACGATATGAAAATGAAACTTACATATATCACTCCTTATCAATTACCTATTTATCAAACAAGGTCACACATGGGACGTCTCTGACTGCTCAGAAATGATCTGGGAGATAAAGTCTGCATCCACTTCACGTGTAACCAGTATCTGTCCATCATGCGATGGTCACAGGGTTTTGGTCGGATATTATGATGGAAGTGTGAGGATGTGGAACCTCGACCTAGAGAACTTGGCGATCAATCAGGCTGACAATACGGACCCTCGAGATGATGGGTCAGGACGACAAGTCACTGTTTTGGGTCCCAGTCGAGCACAAGAAACAGCTGTACGTGCCACGTTCAAAGTGTTGATTGAGGGGTCCCAAATCTCAACAGTCCTGGACTTGCCCAACTCAGAGTTCTGCAGAAAGTGGACAGAATGCATTGACCAAGGGTGATTGAGAGAGCTCGAGCAAAAGGAGAAGGAGGTAGGAAACCTGCTGGAGTAAGAGAACAAGGCGCGTCTTGTCCTCAGCTAAGGTATATGAAGGTGTTCAGATACGTGAGCAAAAAAGTAGGACTCGCTGCTCTGCTCAGATGTTTGCTCTCTCAGTGTCTCAAGACATATTTTCACTTCAGCAACACCCACTATTTTACTTACGCCCGCCAGGCCTTCATCGATGTAATTATGTTGAATGGTCTCAATGTGTTTTCGTCATGTAGTGAAGATGAGATGCAACAGTCCAAGCCTCACATCAAGGCGCAAAGAAAAAGAGGCCAGATAATGTCAGTTACATGGTTACATGGTTCAACTGCAAGCAGAGGATAGAAGGCAGAGTAACACCGACAAATCTTGCTTGCCGGTTCCCTTCAGGCTTTCTTACCTGCAAGCAACTTTTTCTTTTTGCTATTTAGCATTAACTCCGTGGTAGAACCCCTAGTAACAATATCCTATATGCCCTTGCAATATGAACTCAAGTCAGAAGATAACGGACAAAAAACATAAACTGAACACACTACTATAGGTACGCATGAGAGTTATCCAGAATTCTCGGTACTTTACACCCATTTGGCTCATTCAATCCGCTTGGCTTATTAGATTGAGCTTTCAGGAGTTCCCATGATGAAACGTGGCACAGCGCACCCAGTCAAACAAGCAACATGTTCTTTTTTAAAAAGTGAAAGCTTGGGCGGCGTGATGATGGTGCGCGGTGATCCAATAAAAAATCAAGGGAAATAGGTGTTTTTTTGGGGAAAGACAACCTTATTCATCAACTCATACCCCCTCCCCGAGCGAGTTTATGACCATATATGGGATATCTTGGCCATTGACGTACATGCATATTCCTTGGAATCAGAATTGGTACACGGAGGAAAAACGACTTGGAAGCTACCTTACGGCAACCCGATTTCTATGCCTCAGCCAATGCTCGTACCGCCACGGTCAAAGAGAACAGTTGTGATGTGATCAGTACACATTGAGAGCGGGCTTCAACGTTGAAATTACAATTTTCAGGGTTCTGTTGTTGAGTTTCATTTACTTGAAGAAATCAATTAAACATCAATTAAACTAGTACCGTGGCTTATGTGACAACGATGCTTTCGAGTTCAAGATGACTGTATTTGTGTGAAATAACGCAACGTTGGAGTATGTAACTGCCATTCCTATATACCAACACAGGAATACACTGCTCATGACATGTCGGTGGGATTTGTCTATGCGCAATGGATTTTTTTGGAGATGTGTGTGTAGGATAAAAACTGTAATGCCCCAACTCATTCTAGCTGAGTAAGAGCATTAATGTTGCCTGTGCTCGACTAGGACCTAAACAATGACTTCGTTGTTCCTGGCTCATCATCCACGACGTCTTTCAATCTAGGCCCATATCCAGGAGTAACATTGCTGCATACTATTCTTTGTTCCTACTGAACTTCAAAAATTTGTATTTCTATCCAAGAAATCATTTACTCTTAACGCAAGAAGAGTTTCGCGAGCAAAGTACCTCATATTGAAGGGCATCTGTCCACCATTGGACGGGTTGAAGCCCTAACAAAAAGTCGAGCGAGTATCAAGTGATTGAGGAATATGACCACGGCAAGTCCGGGTATTCGAGAACTTAACATCTTTAGGTATGGGGCCAGCCACTCCTGACTTAACATCGTTATACGGGAGTGATGTAGCTTTCATCATGATGAGTGACATTACCGGTGATTAGTGATTTAATGTGAGTACGTACCAGTGTTGGATCAGTCTCAAGGTCCAGATGGATTGGATCGATGACCTCCCTAATAATACTTTTGGAAAGTGCCTCGGGCAAAAGTGCTTTGCTTTGGTCGGATGTAATGAATGAACTGTGATGCTCAGATAGACTGGAAGGTTCTGCACAAGATTGTCGATAGCATCGGCATTCACAGTTTCGTCTCGAATCCCAAGCTGTGCTGATCAGAAGGTACCAAGAAACAAACAAGAAGACAACTTACCTGAAGCAATTTTAACAGTAAAAAAAACGCCTTCGCGGCGGTCTTGACCTTAACCAAAAATGTCAAGACCACTTTCTCGATGAACCTTCGACCAGGCTCCAATACATTGATAAAGTCCAAGCTTTCTCCTCGCGACATGGTCTGCAGCACTAGATCTCGAGAAAGGATCACCATGTTCCACCAGGAGACACGTTGTACTGCTAAATGCCACAAAGCATAAGAAAAAGTTGCGAGCAAAGTAGATTACAATTACTTACCTTTGTAGCCATTATTCAGACCTCGAGGAGACCCTCTGTATTCCTTTGTGGCCAAGCTCCCTAGCCTTCTGCATTCAAGGAGACATAGTTATGACATTCTCCTTTGCCATGACCACTGTTCTCTACCTCCCAGAGAATAAGCGACGATGAACAAACTCTGTTCTCCCAGCCCTCCCACTTGCAGAATCTCAATTGGGCAGGTTTCCTTGTTGACATGACCAGGAGTGCTCATGGTAAGCTGTCCAAGATATATTGAGGAGTAAGTGCAGTATAACAAAGAGTTGGTCCATTGCCACTTGTTCTCTGCAAAATCAAGAACAATGGCGATGTCAAAGGAGAGTGTCACAGATGTGTCACATCTTGAACCATAGTATATACAACTCTGATGAGTCTTATTACTGTATCGAGCACCGTGTAACAAACTGATGACCTTCCCCCCCCCAAAAAAAAAGAGTCTTACTACTGCTATCTCACTAGGTGACATCTAAGATATACAGGGTGGAATCCCATCCCCAGGAGCCAACTGCATACCCATGTCAGACCTCGAGACGGGAGCTCACATTTCAAGAAGCATTGTATTACACTACTTATACTTCATCAATCCCACGGCGTTACCTGAAGTAATTTGGCTCGAGAAAAGACCTGGAGTGAAGAGACTATTTTCAGGATTTCAAGCGACTTGACGAGTGTTGTGTGCCTTTGACAAGTAACTTTTGCCTGGGCTTGCACTTGGAAGGTTATCGTTAGTGGAGTAACACGACGCAATCAATGTATGAGGATAAGTACTTCCAACACATCATTCTCATCCAAAATCAAAGGGGTATCTGTGCATTACCATTGTATCTGAGATGACAAAAAAAAACAGAGCCATGTATTATAGGAACTTTCCGCTACTACTCCCGATACGTATATTGTTCCAGCTTCCTGTAAAATTTCAGAATTTTTTTGTCCGTGATTAGCATTAACTCGCTTCCAAGGAAAGTATTTCCTGTATAGCTTGTTCAGATCTTTGTTTAGCGTGTCAATGGTGTCTTGAGCACACCAGATCTCCTAGAATGAGTTTCAGCAAAAGAATTGTCACTGCACATGGAAAAAAAATTATTGGCTCAGTTCCATCAGGAATCGATGGACTAGATGCACTTCCACCTTGAGACAAGTTGTATTGCTAAATACCATGAAGCATAAGAACAAGTTGCAAGCAAAGTAGAATAAAATCACTAACCTTTGTAGCCATTCTTCAGACCTTAAGAAGACCCCTGTCAACTTTGTGGCCAAGCTCCCCCGCCTTGCGATCAAGTGTCTCAATCTTTGCCACAGCTACACAATTTGACTGGCCAAGCATTTTTTGAGGCCTATTTTGCATATTTTGCAGCTGGTTCGTGAGCTCTGTCATTGCCCTATTCAATGGTGCATGGTCCGGATGGGCCACTAGGTCTTTGTCAGTAATCTCCTACCCAACTCAGACAAAAAAATATTTCTTACATCCATTACCCAGATTTGTATTATACAACTCGAGTTTGTACTTTTCAGTCTTGGCGTATATCTTATGGGACACCTTGCATTGATCTGCATGACACCATGAATATACTGCACTTACTCAATATACCTTGGACAACTTACTGTGAGTACTCCTGGTTATGTCAACGAGGAAACTTGCCCAATGATGATCCTGTAGTGTAGGAGGGTCTTGAGGGGCTGGGATTTTGTTCATCGTTGCTTGATTTCTGCCAAAGCTAGGAACAGTGGGCATGGCGAAGAATGTCATATCTATGTCACATCGAACCAGAGCACATACTTATATAGCATAGGTATATAGTATAGCGAGACAGATGTGGGAGTCTGGGAATATCTAAGCAGTTACTACCCCACTAGGTGACGTCTGAAGTATACAAGGTGAGATTCCACTCCCAGTAACCAATTGCATGCCCGCGTGGAGGGTCAGGCCTCGAAATGCGAGCTCACATTTTGACAGAATGCTCTAGGTTCAAGAAGGGGCGTGTCACACTACCTTACCTACGCTTCATCAAGTTTCTCATGTCCAATCCCACGGCATTCATCCAGAGAACCCCCATAACTCCCCAAAGTCCGCTAATGACATAGGGAATGCACCCTTGACCTCCTTCCCTACTCGGAGTATCAACACGAACTCACCTACGCACTTTGGAGTTTGCTATCTCTTCTGTTAGAATGGACTAGCACATTTCGGAATGAGGAGCAACTAAGTTTAGTCTTACCGAGGTATCATGGGATATAGGAAGGAGATGTTCCACTAACCTCAGACAGCGGGTAAATCTGTCGTATATTCATTTATGAGGATGGTAGAACTAACCTCAGATGTCACCCACTGCGGCAGACGACTGAGGATCAGTGAGTCCATACTCGCCTCTTGTTAACTTACACTTACACGCGACCTGTAGACATATCTTCTTATACCTTCAATCTTTATCGTTCCTTTCTTTTTTGTTTCTCTTCGTTTGCTGGTTTTCTCATATTATCAGAGGTCTAAGCCTCTGTAGTCAGTAGGCTACTGTGGACTGTTATATAGACTTAATTTAGAAATTGGTTGGACCGTGCTAGAGAACAACGATTCACCATCACACAAATTAAAAAGGTATTTGATAAATTTTCAAGATTGGAAGGAGATAGAGGTTATGTCAGCATTTTGAAGGAGTGTTGCTGCCTCATACTACCTCATATACTCGTCGTTTCTCCAGAACAAACGGTACATAATGGCCGATCCCAACTCTCCTCTACAGTCTAAAGAAGATACAGACCATGTAAGATCCAATGACATTGCGTCGATCTTGGATACTTAACGGTAAACTCCAGATTAGGCTGAAACGACTCGCAAAGCTGCAGGCCTCACAGGGTCCGACAGCTTTCCCGGAATCATCCATCATGTCATCTACGGTTCCAAGCACCAGTCAGTCTTCAAAAGCGAATGTGCCTGATCAACAAATTTTTTCCTCAACAGCAACAAGACCGGGTTCCATTGTGGCCAATCCACCAGTGCCTCGAAACTCCGTTCTTCCTTCCGTTAAAATTAATGCTGTCGCAAAGCTTGATCATGCCCACTGGGAGAATCAGAGTATGCAGGACGTTCTCAGAGTGACCCTCAGTGTAAGCTATCTCCTCTCTCGTCCTCTGGAAGAAAGTAATAGATATCCTCCAGAAAGAGGTATCAGAGCAAAGTGGTTACGAGATAACGTGGTTAAAGAACTTGCAACAAGAACTCGCCTCCGAAGGCATATGTAGGTGCTGTTAGAGTGTGATGTATCTGTATACTAAAACCTATCTAGTTACCGAAACTCTCAGCGCGGACCTTTTTGACCGCACACTAATTGCTCGCCTAGAAATGAACTCACAAGAGATGACGTACGCCCTATCTTGAATGCAATCTATCCCCCTCTGACGAGCTTTTCAGTGATGACCTTGAATACCTACCCACACTCGTCTCGTTACCGAATATCTCCACTTTTGAATATCTTGTAGGAAGCTGGAAGAGGCTGCGTGCAACAAAATCTGCTCTAACAAAGAAGGTTGGTCCACGCTGCTTTATGACTTCATTGAATAACCAGCCTGATTGAAATAATTACTACAGAATTATTCTCCTCCGGACACCCAACAAGCGCTCGCCAAGCTGGACACTTTGCGCGAACTCCTGATTAGTTATGCTGGCTTGACTCTTCAGGAACCTGAGATGTTCCCGCAACCTGAAAGGTGCGCATCTCCTTTGCTCAATTTTTTTAAAGAAGTGAACATGGTTTCAGGCGCCTGATCGGTGCTCCTGAACTCACAAAATCTCTTCTCTCTCTCTCTGCTCTCTCTGCGCCCCTTTTCTCAGGCCCAGTGGCAGATCCTTATACTCTCGATTCCTCGGAAATCGGACAGTTTCTCCAGGAACTTACTCGTAGGTTTGAAAATGACGAACTGGAAAGCGTCTTTGGCCCTGTCATCAAGTCTCTCTTGTTCCATGAAAGCCTCTTCCGCCCGGAAGGTTTAGTCAGTGGCGACGCAGCATGGCGTGGAGTTATCAGCGGATTAGAGATGCTCGTGTCCAACAAGCGTGTGGCTATCTTGATGACACAAATGCCGGAATTCAACCCTTCGGACGCTACGGCAGCTACGATCGAGAAGACGTCCTTGCTTGGGCCACTTTGTCGACTGAGCATCTTTGGAAAGGAATGGGTGAGCACGACCAGTGCTTGTTGATTCCACCTCTCAAGTCGGTTCTAGCCAGACATAGCAAAGAGCTATTTCACTGAAGGAAACAAACTGGAATCTTCCTACGCAAGCCTGCGGGGTACTCTCAAGAGTTTGCAGGTGATACCTTCTTTAGGTTGTCCGGACTCTCCGGTTAACATTCTAACTAGACCTCCCTTTTTCACATTTTCAACAACTTGATTAGAGCTTCCACCGAATCTCGTGAATCTGTCTTGCAATATTTTGCTCGAGTGATATCATTGAACAAGAAACGTGCCGGCACGCACGTATGTCCCAAACATTACCTTATCTTTTCTGAATTAACCTTGCCACATTAGGTGGATCCGGAAACGGTAGCCTCTGATGGCTTTATGGTCAACCTACAAAGTGTACTCTACAAACTCGCCGACCCATTCATTGATGCTACCTACTCGAAAGTCAGTCTGCCTTAATTGGGTGTCCTCTTTCTTGCTAATAATGCATAATCGACTCAAGATGGATCGTGTGGATCCGTTATTCTATATCCATTCGGACAGGATTGATTTGAGTGATGAGACGCGAATCAAAAGTACAAGCGAGGAGGCTAACGAATGGATCAGGATAAATCAAGATCCTCGAGGTAGGGCTGCCTTATCCTATACTGCTCGATTGACGCCCTTTTTTGAAAGCTTCGGCGCCTAACTTCATTTCCGAAATATTCTTCCTCTGCATTGGGATGGGGCACTACGGTTATTTCAAGACCATCAATTCGTATACCGATGCTTCAAGGCACGTTGAAGACTCTGAGAGGCATATTGACTTGGTTGAACAGGAGAGATCATGGGTGGGCGTAAGTGATTCACCCGGCTCCTGATTCAGGGATATCCAATGAGAAAACCAGACCCCTCAACAAAATCGCATTGAGATGGCGATCAGGTTGAAGAAGGTACAAGTACTTAACTTATCACTCAATTTCTGACTCGCGCCCATTACTTAGCTGGAATTGGAAACGCTACGCTCGCATCTACATGCATATCAGGTAGTATTACTCGACCCCGAACTCGTAGTTACTTCGATAAATTTCATGACCTTCTTGTCCACATGGTTGATTCGGCAAGTGGACCCTCGAAAATCTCATCCAAAGCCTGTTGTGCAGTTACGTTTGGGCCCGCTATATGAAGATGCCTAGACTAATAGAATGATGTAGATTACCCCTGCCAGAGGAGGTACCCATGGCGTTTCGCATCCTTCCTGAGTACATCATTGAAGATGTTGCGGATTTCACACTCTTTTCCACTACGTAAGTTATAACGCTGACTACCTTCGGCGCTTAGCTGAGTATGGTATCTGCAGTGCAAGCTCGGACATGTGGGAAATGTCGGGAAGAACAGAGCTCTTGACTTTTGTTCTGACATTCTTGACTTCGACTTGGTACATTAAGAACCCCTTCTTGAAATCAAAGATTAATGATGTATGTATCTCCTTACATTGAGAATGTCTTACAAACTCAGCTGATGTCTGGTAGATTTTATTCTATGCCACTCAAGGCTACGGTAGAGAGCGTACTGGGCTGTTGGGGAACTTTCTCAATACTGAGCCCTTGGCTTTGCAACATCTCATACCTGCATTGACTCATTTTTACATCGGTTGGTTGAAGTTGAAGAAGTATATGGCTTTCAGACTAATCAATCACAGAGGTGGAACAAACGGGGGCAAGCTCACAATTTTATGATAAATTCAGTATGCGCATTACTTGTTTTGCGGTTGACTATGCAACTTATGTAACACAAGGCTCTCGCCGCAGTATCGCTCATGTCCTTAAGATTGTATGGCCCAACAAGAACCACCGTGATGCAGTTGATAGAGAGGCTAAGTAGGATGGTTCAGCACTTGTAAAGGAAAAATTTTGCTGATCTATACCTAGAAATGTGGACAAATTTGTCCGATTTGCCAACCTGATGATGAATGATGTTACCTATCTTCTCGATGAATCTTTAAACACCATTTCTCAGATATTTAACATTCAAAACGAGATGCATGATTCGACAGCTTGGGCTGCGCAGACGCCTCAATATAGAGAGGAACGAGCTCATACTTTGCGAGGCCTGGAAGGACAAGCTTCGATGAATGCTCGTCTGGGTTCTCAAACAGTTGAACTCTTGAAAATATTCACCGGACAAACGCAAGAGCCTTTCATGATGCCTGAGATTGTTGATAGGCTAGCAGCGATGCTGGACTACAACTTGAACGCTCTCGCAGGGCCAAGATGTCAAGAGCTGAATGTTCGTAATCCCCAGAGGTATGGATGGGAGCCTCGGTCATTATTGCGGGATATCATTGACATCTTTGTCAACTTGAGCGACCAAGAGGCTTTCACGAAAGCAGTAGCAAATGATGGACGAAGCTACAATAAAGAATTATTTGAACGGGCTGCAAGGATTGTAATCAAAAGGGGTATCAAAACAGAAACAGAAATTGCGCCTTTCTTGTCATTTATTGAGCAGGTAGAGGGGGCGAAAGCCAATATGGAAGCCGAGGAAGATTTGGGTGAGGTTCCGGAGGAATATTTAGGTCTGTCGTTGAACAAACGATTATTTATCAGAACCTGACGTACATGAAACAGATCCTCTGATGTTTACCCTCATGAGGGACCCAGTCATGTTACCGACCTCAAAAACAATTGTGGACCGCGCTACTATAAAGTCACACCTCCTCTCTGACACAAAGGACCCGTTTAATCGCTCCCCATTGAAAATTGAGGAAGTAGTTCCGGGTTAGTAGATCGCTTAGAATGTCATGGCTAAGTGAGCTAAAAATTTCACAGTGCCAGATCTGAAAGCTCGAATTGACACATTTCTGATTGAGAGACGAAATCAGAGAATTGCGAATGCGGCCATGGACACTTCTGCCTGATTCCAAATATAATGATGTATTATGTCAACAAGTATTCTTTGTAGTATAGGATAATCGGCAATGTTTCATCGTCGAATCTTCTTTTGAATGTTGGTCTCCTGGAGATCAATAGTAAGTATTGGTGTGGATACTTCGTCGAAGTGACAATATGAGGCAGCCTCCACCTCCGGGACATCAGCTTGAAAAAGTATAAAAGACCGCTTGGGTATTTGAAGAATGATTTTCTCCACTGCCCACATGGCGAGGGTCCACACCTACACACACTGCACGGATAATATTGGAATAGCATAAAGATATGTATGTCTCAATCTTGGTTCAATACTATACATGGGAATTTAAAACATGATTAGATGATTTTCAAATATGATTCAATGGTCTCAAATCAAATACTCCATATGAAGCAATATTACTATTTAGTAGTAGTATTGTTATGGATCTTCACGTGAGAAATTTCGATTCAGATAAAGCAGCTCTGGTGTAGCTTTTCAGATAAGCTTGGAATTTTACAGCCGGTTATCTCTTACTGTCTATGGTGATACAGCCACCCTCTCATTTTCAAGTCAAGATGTGGTTCTTAGCTTTGGCCGGTACAAGCGGTATCCTTTTTTGGTAGAGCCAACAACAAAACAACAGAACAACATCAACACATCATGTCTGAGACAGTGTTTTCCATCTCAAATCTTGTCCTCCTTCCTTAAACAGTGAACCACGTGTGATGGCTGTTTTCATAGTCTGCCCTGCGCAAAGACATCAGAATTCTTGTCCTCATGGGACATCCTTTTGGTTCAGAACAGGTTAATACGTTTGGTAGAAGCTTCTGGGATAAGAATAACCGGCAGCTACCGAATTATGCCCTCAATCGTGAATAAAACCCGGCCTGGGTCATCCGATTTCCTTGGGTTATTCCCTCTGTAAATTATCTGCGCTCCAGTTCCATAGTCAACCCATTACAGGACATGAAGGGCCCAGCAGAAATTGCGTAAGGGACTCAAATTTATGAATTCCCTCCTTCACACTGACACTGAACCGTATTCAAGACATGGACCGATGTTTATCGGAATGGTGTTCAACATCTTTCTGTTTGGGATGATGGCTATCCAGGTTTACATTTATTATACCAAGTTTCAGAGGTGAGGCTTCAGTTGCTTCGGAATGTATCCGATTCTAACGCCTTGGTTTAGAGATCGCTTAAGGATCAAGATATTCGTAAGTCTTGTTCTCTTCGAGGCGTTTGATATACCGACCTCGGACAGGTACTCCTTGTCTTCATACTGGATGCAATCAATTCTGTCTGTGATTGTGTTTACCTATACGACAGCCTCATTGTACATTTCGGTATGTGGTGAATCGCCCTGCAACATACAGGATTGAACTGCTAGGCAGATGACGTAAATTTCCTCGCTACGGCGAATTGGGGTGAGTCTCTCTACTTTTCTCAAATGCTGAATGAACAATTGAATACATGTAGTTTTCGCAACAGGTTCGTCGCTGGCATTACGTCGGAACTTACAAAGTATTGAGATTCTGGCCTGTTCCTGTTCTAGAGCCTGCTTTCACCGTGAGTATAATATATTCTTTACTCCTCATTCACGCCTTGAATTGCTTCCCAGGGAGTGATTGCAGCTCTTGTTCAGGTGTTCTTTGCTTGGCGTGTTATCTCCTTGACGAAAAGATGGATCCTTGGATCTATTGTGACTATCGGAGCTATTGCAGGTGGAGGTATAACAAAAAGGTCTCTGTCCTTGACCTCCAGCTGATGGATACATCCTTCCAGCGTTAGGTATAGTCACTGGCTGCGAAGTTCTCAAGACGCTTTATTTTACGCAGTTTCAAGATTTTGAGGTCAGGAATATTCGCCACAATCTACCATCCCATTAATAATGTTCTAGATCGTCGTTATTTTCTGGCTTGTAATAGCGGCATTGGTTGACATTTCCATCACATTGACATTGGTTTCATATCTGTAAGTGGCTAAACTTGAACTTCTACCTATGCTGATGGTTTTCAGGGTATGCTTGATATCTTCAGTGTTATATTTCTCTTTTCTCACTGGAAGGAGCAGCGCCAGCAAAAGACGGGCTTTAAAAAGTCCGATCTCATGGTGGATCGCATAATCCGAAGTTTGTGCATCCTCTTCCAGAAAGAAAGTCTGTCTATAACTATTATGTTACAGTCACCATACAGACTGGGCTCATTACCTCTGTATTCGCCGTCGTTGATCTTATCGTCTACCTTGCGGATGTGAGTTGTGCATCTCTTTTATTTATCATCTCGAGTAAACATCTGAACAGTCAACTGGAACGTGAGTGAACGTGCCTACGAGAGTTATTGAACTCTCAGAAAAATCTACATAGCCACCTCATATTCAACTTCCTGCTCTGCAAGCTTTATAGCAACTCATTGATGAGCAACTTAAACTCTCGTAAAGGCTGGGAAGAATTCGTAGATTTAGAGTCCCCAAATGTAGAAATAAATCTAGAGGAATCCGGAAATGGACAGGAGAGCCCATCGCAATCAAGTTGGAAGCTGAAGCAAATTGGTGATGAGGAGACCCAGGATAGATCCAAGCAGTTGGATGTAAGTGCTCCGTGCTTTGCACCACAACAATCTTATCTTTGATTTGATAGAGCGATGCTGTCAAACCACAGTCCCTGCAAACGCCGACACCCGGAGTTCATGTCCAGGTTGAGTCCTTCGAATCGGAAGATGTTACAGTGCAAGGAAAGCGCTCACTTCATGTCAACCATGATTCCAAGTCCGAATCACTCGCGGTTGGACAGGATCAAGCGCATGCTTCTCAAATAGACAGACATAGAAATCGACGAAACAGCTTTTCAAGAGGTGCGTACTCATCACGCCGGTCTGCAAAAATGCACTGACGTCGCTTGTGTGTCTATAGCAGAGTTGCAACTTGGTGTTTAATGAGTCCACGATTCTGATGTTTATGTATAAAGATGATTTCCTAGAAGATGATCTAGTTGGAATTATGTAGATTGACTCCTTGGACTGAGATGTAAATTCAATATCAACTGAGATGACCCTTGACTTGATCAAATGATCGCCGAGCAAAAATAAAAGAACCATCAAATGTCACTTTGGGATTCTCAGTTTTTCTGAATCTAAGTCTCTGACCTTACACTACAAGGAGATACATACCGTTCCTCCTGAACGCCACCTTACTACTCATGTGCCATTTCTCGTTTGACGCACGCTACTTCTACTTTGAAGTCGACTACGCACCTTGAGAGTAAGCCGAAAATTTGGATCACACAAGCCTCATTAGTGGGTGCGTCTTGCCCATATAAAAGTAGCTTTCATGTGGCAGCGCCAGCTGTGCAATGGCCCTTCCGAGAATTTCTCTTTTGAATCAAAATATGGGTACAACAATGTCCTCCAACTTTCCAGCCGAGCTCGTGTATGTGCTATTATATAGTGAATGGTTTGAGCTGATTTGGACCGAGAGTCTTAGCCATGGTCCAATGTTCCTCGGGACAGCCTTCAACATACTATTCTATGGCATCTCGATCACCCAGACATACCTATACCTGATTAACTATAAGACGTTAGTGTTCCAACCCCATATTGACTTCCCTTGCATTAGCTCAAAGGCCAACCAATGCACACAGCGACAGGTGGTTCATCAAGTACTTTGTAAGGAAATGGAACTGTGATTACAGCCATCCAATCTCAATGCTCGCAGGTCTACTTTCTATTTTTTGCAGACACAGCCCACACCGTCTTCATACTTGTTTACATGTACGAGTCTCTGATCCGGAATTTTGGTAGGCATTCTATCCATGACTGAAAGAAAATACGACGGGATAAATATGCACAATAGGAAATCTAGACTATCAGCAGAAAGCCGACTGGGTTTTTGCAACAGGTTTGTTTCGTTATCAACACTAACTTCCATAAACTCAGCTATCTTGTACAGAGCCTGCGTTGACAGTACGTTGATGACATTTTAGATTGTACCTTTAATTGACCGAGTTATTATTGCCTTTCTTCAAAGGGTATCATAGGAGGCGCTGTGCAAGCCTTCTACTCCTGGAGAGTCAGGGTCTTAACTCACAAGAACGTCATCTCTCTACTCATTCTCCTCTGTTCGATCATTTCATTCTGTAAGTTCGTCTGAACCCTCGACGCGTATTCGTTCATATCAATGCCATGTTTCACTGGTACCAGTCATGGGGCTCGCAACCGCCGCCGCCATATCCTTCGTTCCCTCATTCACTCAATTCCTCAAGTTCAAAGTTGTTGTCATCTTATGTCAGTGGCCTGTTTTCAACCTCCGATGTGGGATTCGTAGTGATTCTGCTTAGGGCTTGGATCGTCCTGCATGGCGGATATCGTGATCACATCTACCATGGTGCTCTATCTGGTGCGCCTTCCATTCTATAGATTCGTTCTAGACGGTGATCATTGATCAAAAACCCAAGTAGCGAAGGCACAAGACGGGATTTTCACAGACAGATCATCAAATCGATAGAATCATCAGAGGTAAGTGAAGTGGTCATTGCTCCACCTTTGTGCGAGGTTGACATACCTTGACATGGGTTCGTCCAGTGACGATGCACACAGGTCAATTAGCTTGTAATCTAATCTTAATCGCAAGTACTAACTTTGTAGTTCAGGACTCGCGACCGCTCTTTGGGCGTAAGTGTGGCGTAGTCTTCTTTTGTGCTATTGATTTTTCTGATTGACAATGGATAAGCCTCATTGATCTCTTACTCTACCTTTCCAGCGTAAGCTTCCTCAGGCGCTTCTCATTCATACCCCTCCATGGTTGATTGATCCCCGAACTACACTGTTCTAGCCTTCTGGAAAGTAAGTCTTCAAAACTCATTCATCGCTCACGGACTGCAGATGACAGATAACTTTCCCAGTCACTTGTTCTTCAACTTTTGTCTCTCAAAGCTATACACCAACTCGCTCATGAGTAGCCTCAATTCTCGTAGCGGATGGAAATATAACGAAGATAATGACACAACTCTGTCTTTTGAGCACAAGCAAGTTGTACGCTATCTCTTCATTCATTCACAGCTAAATAGTCTTTGTGCGTGTGCGTGGGTGGGTAGGGAGTCCAGCTTGAACAATCTACAAAATCAGTCCAAACCTATTTTTGTCTCTACAAAACGACCCGAGGTGGGTGTTCGAAAAATCTCTTGCTTGTATGTGTGTCGAGACGATTAATTCCAAAAAAATGAAAAATGAACTAGGTTTTCGTTCACGTCGAGTCGCACGAGATGATCAACCCCGCACTTAAGGTAGACCAAAGGATATACAAAGACATGAACAGCGACTTTGATACCGAGTTGAAGAAAAGCAGTCACGGCCTGAAGCTCTCAATGGACCAACACCACTAGAGAGCCTCCATCATCAC
>Ga0153942_1000411_pt1 | contig 16605 bp, 17 predicted proteins | sample TSNJ026MetaG_FD_104731 | JGI IMG/M metagenome (GOLD analysis project Ga0153942, IMG submission 104731) | Attine ant fungus gardens microbial communities from New Jersey, USA - TSNJ026 MetaG | ecosystem: Host-associated > Fungi > Mycelium > Unclassified | place: USA: New Jersey, Brendan T. Byrne... | reverse complement strand
TGACAACCTGAGAGCCGCTAAGTGACATTACCCAAACAATTATAAGAAACGATATTTTATACTTGTGCATCGTTCCAGTCATGGAGAACGTGTCGTATAACATAAGTACCTGCCCCCTCAGCCCGAGTAGGTATTTTGCTGTCAACAAGCGAAGATCCAAAGAAATCTCCAGCAACGAAAGAAACACGATCTTGCATCCATTGTGGTTTAGCAGCCCAAACCTATTAGCCAATGTTACACAAGGACAGGAAGAGTGGGCTGTGTTGTCTGGCCTTTCTGGTGTTATCGATAGTCTTATCAATATCGAAGATGGTGAACGTAAGTTTGTTGTTCTTAGGGACGGAAAGGAGCATTTCTTCAAAGGAGCCCATACCACCCCCGATGTCTATGATCGGGGTTGCTTGCTCCTCCCAAAGGTAATCTGTAATTTTGATTCTAGATGTCTCGACGTCTTGCAACCATATTTTTGAAATACCTTCGCCGATGCCCCCATTTGCCATGCTATGAAGCTGTACCATAGCATTCCCGGCTCTCTTTCCTCGCCATTCATTTCCAGGAGAAGTCATCCAATTAAAGATGGAGCCATTGAAACCAAAACCAATGTTTGCGGCGGTCTTCTGATTTTCCCCTCCCTGAAAAGTGGCTGCATCCAATAAATGTATTGTTGCTTTTGCTCCATCGTCAACCCTATGGCAATGAGACAATTTTTGTAAGAAAAAAAAAACTCGATAGACACTTACGATAAGCCGACAGCGTCTTTCATACTCTTTCCAGACTCTGCATCTATGTATGTCCGCAGAACATTGCTGAATTCATTATTGGCAACGACTTGCGACCCATTGTCTTTTTCGATTGTAAAGTATCCGTGATATGCCAAGGCACTGAGAGCAACGGCTGCAGTCCATTAACAAAAATACTTAGATTTGTCGTTGCTATTCTCACAAAGATATCTCTCATCTGCGTTGGTCTTTGAACTGAGCTCGGCCAAGCTCAACCTGCCATTCGGAGACGCAGCGATAAGATCCGCAATGCCCAAAGATGTGATGAGATTCAGGGCTGAGGACTCTTGGCAAGACTCTGCATAATAAACCTAGTTAGAACCAGAATATGATTAAGCAACCAAATCCCACCTGCCAGGATGGCTGTATATTCCTCTGGGCCCTGATTGGAGCGTAGTAAAGCCAGACAAAGATCAGATATGCGATGCTTGGACTTGTACAGTTGGAGAGGATCGGTGACTTTTCCGGAATACGTGGAAACAACAAGTTCCTGAAGGTCATTTACAATGTCAGTAGGGGACATGAAAATTTTATAACGTGTAAGATTCAATAAAAACTACAGCTGTGAGAACATCGATATTTCCGTACTCCGCATGTAGTAAAGATCAACAGCAAACTCACACGGCGAACAGCTGTCAACCGATCAGCCAGAGTTTGATCAGTCAGCTGAAAGGCTGAATGATATGTAACATCAGCAACACCCTCAGTCGCTGTTACTCAAACGTCATGTTAAGCTGGAATAGAAATGCTGAATCCAAAGCCCTCATTGGTGGATTCAGACGAAGATTCATCAATAAAAGCTCTCCTTGTGGTCTTCGCGACTTGGAAACAAGAGGTTTGAATGATTGTCATTGCTTCACCCATATGACAGATAAAATCATGGTCATTGAAAACTTTGTGTCATTCTTGATGATCCTGCTGCGATCAGCTATATGTCTGCTGATTCTTATCTCTGTTCCCATTTCTATTGGTTTTTCTCTTTTCTTTCCTCTTTCTCTATGGGTTCGAATCAGTTTCGAGTAGCTTGAGCTGAAGCTTGTAAACTTGGTGTAGGACTCTATAGTGTACTTCGCATACTTCCGTAAACCGCTGATGGGCACTATAGGATCTCGAGCGTTACACTAGAAATAACTATCCGTTTGTAACCTCCCTTGTGCAATATTTCAGCATTATATTTTTGATTTCAAAAATGCTGAACAAAGTGCGACATCTGACAGGTACGCTGGCGCCATACTTTTGTTGATCAGTTGACAGCTGCTTGTCCGCCGTGTCGTGAGTAAGTCGTGAGTAGTTGTAAACATCTAAAGTTCACTCAATCTGTATATACCTAAATATGATATGCCCAACTCACATCTAGTTGTGCTCAACTCAGACTCATTATTTCTCTTTCAAAGCTAGATAATCTATTACTTCAATTAGACGTCCAATCATTACTACGAACTGCAAACGAGAACAAGCAGTGTAATTAATTGTTAATTAGAAAAAAAAGATGTTCAATCATTGCAATTGGCCTCCAACTATCCAAGCCCAGGAATACGCCCAGGAATACACTAATTTTTGCTATGACTGTCCACAATAACTACGGGCCCTCAAGCTCTAGCCTGACGCCTTGTCCTTAGAGAAGTTAAATGTGAACGATTCTGTATTCGTTGAGGACGCTCCAAAAGTAAAGATGTTGTTGGAGCCACCACCACCAGGGCTAGCAGTACTACCAGGCAGCGGGAATTTAAATTTGGGCTTCCCTTGCTCAGGAGTGACAACCGCCGACGCAGGTCCATCAGTCTTGGGAGTAGCACCAAATTCAGCGTTTGATGCATGTTTTGGGGTATTTACTTCAGAGGTGCTGCCAATGCCAGTACCGGAGACACTAGAAGGCGAGTTGCTCGACGAAGCTGGTGTAGTTCGACGTACAGGAGTGGATATGGGGGTATTTAACATCCTACTTGTAGACCCTGGGGTGCTTGTTTGTTGGGAACTAGCGGCATTGAACAGGCTCGAGGAAGTTGGGTTCACCGTGTCAACATCAGAGGAACCAACACCCACACCAAGTACCGGTGCAGGAACTTCAGAAGTTGAAGCGTCCTTACTGGATGATCGTCCTCCGGTCTTTCCAAACTTAAGGAGTGGCTTCGACCTTCGGCTGGGGGAGGCCTGCATGTTCGCACCGAATGTCCTCCCACCAAAAACGTTTGAGGTTCCAGCAACATTGAAGGGATTTGATGTCTCGCCGATGGTACCAAGAACAGACGTAGATGGCTGAGGCATGTTAACATTGCCATCCGACCCAAACGAGGATGTATTAGAACCTATAGCCGGGGTATTTGAATCGCTATTCGCCAACGGCTGCCTCACTTGAGGAGAAAGGGGATTGAAGGCGGCCTTCGATGGTTTACGACGTACTTTTGACCCAGAAGAGTCAATAGAAGCAGGTGCTGGGCTAGAATTTAAAGTAGTCGAGGATGCGTTGGTGAAGCCTGTGAGATTGGACTGGTTTGTGGCACCTGACGAAATAGATGGACTAGGTCGGGGTGCAGGTTGGGAAAATTTGGTGGTAAATGGATTGGTAACAGAAGTAGATTCAATAGCAGAGGTATGGGCACTCATTCCGGTAAAGGAAGGTCGAGAGGGACCTGCGGTGACAGTCGCAGTATTAGATGCGCGCGCTGGAGATCCTGAACGTGGAATCAATTAGCGCTGGCGAGAGAAGTAACCAAAAGTGTTACCTTGAGAAAACTGAGACTGGAAGGTCGTGCGTGACTCAGGGCTTGCTACGTTAGTATCGGACATCTTCGATGTGCTGGGAGAATTGAAAAAATTTGTCGGTTGGGAAGTACCTGCTTCCGGCCTGGAAGCGAATTGGGGCGAAATGTTAGACAACCCTGATCCTGAAGCCGTGGTAGATTGAAAAGTTGGATGGGCAACAGCTGGTGGACTGCGGGAAATTCTTGATGCTGACAATGTGGGAGGATGCAGCGATTTATTGACTTCTGTGGAAGAAACGAAGCGGGATAACGACGAGGACTTGGGCATCTTTGCAGGCCGAGAAGTAACCTTGTCAACTACTGCATGTCCCTCGGCAGATCTCTCTTCATTTGCAGAAGTGGGGGTAGGCATAGGGGGAAGGGATAATATCTCCTTGTACAGTGTCTCGTTGAAGCCGATCTGAAGGTCAGGCGCCTCATTGTTCGTGGGTGCGGTCCAGTAGGCAGAATTCGAATCGACGGAGAATTGTTCGAAGGAACAGGACACCTTCAACTACCAAAACAGGCTTTTAGTCAACATGATCAACTAAAGAGAGGATATTCCTACCTCTCGTCTATCAAGTTCCCTGTTCAATTCGAAGGCACGTTTCTGAGCTTTAACAAACCGCTCCTGCAAATTCTCTTGTCCGATCAGAACACAGCTCCCATGTGCTTTGGTATGCTCTGCTATGGTAAACCATTTTTCGACATAGATCTCCGGTTTAAGAAGGCGCTGCATATGATCAGAATCAAAAGGCTGAAACATGAACAATAAGTGTACACATTCACTGTAGAGCAGATGAAGGCTCACCGTAGAGTCTGCCAGATCCACCTGCTTGATTAAGTCATGACGCAGCAGCTCACGATTAGGACCAAGTTTCCATTTAATATTAGATTCCACCCATTCTTCACCAACAGCGCGGTCACCATGTTGAGATAATTTTCTTCTGATTGAATACTTGCTTGGCTTCTTATGCTTGCTCGACTTCTTTTGGAGAGGATGCGACATTTCATTCTCAGGATCAGAATCACTTTCATTGTCATTGGAGTGGCAGTCACGTTTCTGGTTGCGACTCGCCACCACATCGGCGTCAAACTCGTGCCTTGAGAAAGTCTGTCGTTTGCGTCTCGAAAGTATAGATTCATCTGCATCAAGTTCACTAGTATCATCTTCATCTTCACCAAGCGTCGAATCAACTTCTGCACGATCACGTTTCTTGCCGCGTTGAGATAGCTCATGATTTCCAACTTCGTCTACAATCATCGGTGACTCGCCACTGTCAGCCTGTATAACTTGGTCCGCGGAAGATACCTGATGCACATGTTCATTTTGAGCTTGTGGTCCTGAATCAGCAGCCTTGGGAAAGTAAGCCAGAATGCGGAGAAGCTTGGATTCAAAGACCCTTACCGAAGAGTAACTGACAGGTGTATTGATAAGGAAGGGGTCCGACGTATCTAGCTCAACCGAAGGCGGTGGCGAAGGTGATGGCGAAGGAACACGAAAACGCAGAGGTTGATTCACCGCATCAGGTTTGTCCTGGACTTCGTTCGCTGCCACCGGGTTCAAATCATATTGGCGACCATTCGAAACCCAAGGGCGAAAATGAAGGGATTCTTCTTCACTCGTCCTATGCAATGGTCGTGGATATAGTGGATGGCCTCTAGAGGTATATCCTCTATCGTAACCATTAATTAAACTGAATATACGTTAGACAGTAGTCATATGAACGTGCATCAAACCTACGGAGTATGATTTGCTATCCTCATTTCTGCTACTTGTTGAATCGTATAAGGCTTAGTAACAACTTGCCTCTTATAAATGTTATCCGTTGCGAAATGGGGGTCATCTAAATTCAAAGTAGAGCTGAGATAACAATACGATACTAGAGCTGCGCTCAATACCTTGTCGAGCAGGCTCAGTCCAGCTTGTAACCGCATTTTCCGGTCTACGAGGCCGGCGAGCGTGCGAAATTGCTATGTTGAATGGACGATCATCATCATCAGGAATTCCACATTTTCGTCTGAAAGACCTGAGGGACAAAGAAATGAGAGAAAATACGTGAAAGACGAAATGAAAAGATATACAGTTCGCTCTCCTGGTTATTTGACTGCTCCCTTTCGATGAATTCGCGACGATATATACACGCCAGAGTGTAAGTCGCGAGAAAAGCAAGAAAAAACACGAAAATCAAAAAGAGTTTGAGCAGTAGGGATCCAAGAGAGTTCAAGCTTTGTTCTCCAGGGAGGAGAAGAGGCTGAGTCGATTGAACCAGAATATCAACCATGGTGGAAGAGACGGAGACTAGAAAACGGGAAAAGAAATGGGAAAAGTCGATCTTTCGGAGTCTAAATCGGAGTATAGATACACGTTGAAACTTCAACGAAACTTCAACACGGTCGTCAGGTGATCTTAAAAGTCAGCTGACTAGTAACCCGTAGTTGGTGTCCAATTTCCCTCACGAGAACTGTATGTATTCATCGAATTTCTTGGCGCAACAATTTTCATTAGGTCTTCCCCGCATTTTTGCCGCATGCTAGGGACAGCGAATAGCTCATTAAGTACTACCTAATCAAAAAGAGTTATCATGAAATAAATGCATGTAAGTAAAAGAACGATGGAATATGATGCCCGAGGTACAGAACAATCATCACCTCCTTTTCATGCTGACTTTGATGTAAAGGGCATCATCACTCTCCACCCCTCCAACTTCGCATCATGATAAAAACTCGGCACTTCATCCAGTCTTATTTTTGCTGCGTTTGCCGACCTGAGCCTGGAAACCACTCTTGATAGCGTTCACAGAACGTCTACTACCACAGGACTCACATGCCATGAAAAAGATACGGTTCTCCTTTGTGAGGAGTGTATCGAGGGATCTGCAGGTTTTGCAGGTTACGTATTCAACTACAAGAAAATGCAAAAAGGTGTAGAAAAAGGACAATCAGAATTTTCAGCAATGACTGTACAAGAGGGCATACCGATATATCGTCTCAGCACATTTTCGACTTGTTTTTGTTGGAAACGACCTCTGATAACTAGACGACCGGCACCATCGACACTTCCTGTTGTACCCATCTCGGCGAAGAGAAATTGTATAACATGTTCTGGCTGTATAGGGATCAGTGAAGATAAGATGAGATAAAGTGAAGTATGAACTTGGCGATGCATCTTTTTGCAAATATCAGTGACATTAGCAAAAATGGTTTTTTTGTTTCCTTCTTTGTGGATCGAAGGAGGAGCAATTGTGTATCGTTTTGAGGAGGCAGAAAGGAGGGCTGGGTTTGCTGCGTGTAGAGAGGCATAGAACCGTGTGAGGAGCTAGTTGTTAGAGAGCAAGTCTGAAAACTGGAATAGCTGAACGAGACGGGACTACAGACCTCTGGATAAGTGTATTCTCTGTCACTCGACACCCAAGCTTCTGTTCCTGCATCCACACCAACAGGCGCATCAGGCCGCGAGAAGGGGTTATCACCCAATTCAGCCTCATCGACATTATCCAAATGGGATGTGTCGACTGGCACGTCTTCATCCTCCTCCTCTTCGTCTGCTCCTTTCTTTGGCTTTGCTCCCTCAGCTGAATCCTTTTTTGATTCATTCAATTCTTTCTCGAAAGCTTCCATATCAAGTACAGCCTTCTTTTTGCTCGATTTCTTCTTCTTCTTCATGTCCGAGAAATCGATATCATCCGAGGTGACTTGGGGGACCTCTGTCGGAGCAGTTGTTGGTGTTGACGTGCCAGAATCATCTCCCTATTATGCGGTGAGACTTGAGATGTAAAAAAATCAAACAAGTTGACACACCAGGTCAAGGGGGATCTCCTTCTTCTTTTTCTTTTTCTTCAAATCGCCAAACATTGCTTTGAATTCATCATTTTCGTCCTTCTTTTCCTGACCTGCCATCATTGCCTCATGCGCCGTTGTGGGACCCAGATCAACGGGATCTCCATTGACAGTCGTACTGTCGATAGTCTCTGGGGCAGGTGCAGTCGGATCAGCTTCAGGACCCAGCGGATCCTCGGTAAAGGCGACTGTTTTTTTCTTGCGTTTCTTGAGTGACGGGTCAAATAGCGGTTCGTCGGCCATGATGATAGTAATAGTGCGTGCCAGCCAATCATGATAGTCAACAAGCGTGGGAAGACTCGTCCGTGGTTGTCCGGTTTGCAGGCAACTCTGAAATATCCTCTGAAATATCCTCAAAATATCCCCCATGTCGCTCTTCACCCGCACTATTCTTCGTACAGCTTCAGCGCAGCCCACTGCGACCGTTGCGTCTGCACAGGTCCGCAACATGGCCACTTTGCGTGAACTTGAATTGCGCCTCAAGTCTGTCAGGAACATCGAGAAAATCACAAAAGTGCGCGTAAATATCTTGTATCTCTCGGACATGAGGCTAATTTAGTATATTCTAGTCGATGAAAATGATCGCTTCAACAAAACTTGCAAAGGCACAAAGGGCGATGCAGGTCGGCAAGGAGTACGGCATTGCCAACTCGGGTACGTCTGTTAATGTTCTTTACATCCTCTCAATTTCAATTTCGCCATAGAGCTCTTCGTAAACACGCCCTCTGAAACCCCCACTCCAAATAAGCTTTTCATCGTTGTTTCCTCCGACAAGGGCCTTTGTGGTGGTGTCCACTCATCTCTCACAAAGGCCACCCGCAAGGCCCTTACCGGCGATCCCGAATCTCCTCTACCTGCCGGCACTCAAGTCAGCAGAGAATCTCCAATTGCCGTCATCGGTGACAAGTCTAAGAATCAACTGATTCGACATTGGAATTCCAACTATTCTATCACATTCAATCAGATCGGACGAGACATTCCCACCTTTGCTGACGCTGCTGGCGTTGCTGATCTCATAATCAAGAGCGGTATCAAGTTTGATTCTGTTGTTCTTGTTTACAACAAGTTCGTGTCTGCACTTTCGTATGAGACTGGTACCATGGAGGTAAAGGGTGAAGAGGCTTTGAAAGAGAGCCGTACGTTATTTGATTTATTTCTGGTTTGGGTTGTTGACTAGAAACCATGTAGCTGCATTCAACGCTTATGAGATTGACGATGACGCTTCAAAGGATCTTTTCGAGTTCTCGCTAGCAAACGCCATCTATGCTACTCTCGTGGAAGGCCACGCTTGCGAACAAAGTGCTCGGTATGTATGATCCTTGTACCAATTCACCTTGAATAAACGGCTTCTCAGTCGCAACGCCATGGATAATGCTTCCAAAAATGCTACGGACATGATTGCCTCTCTCAACATGAGGTACAATCGTGGTCGTCAAGCTGCCATCACCAACGAGTTGGTCGACATCATCACTGGTATGTCAACATCGTTCTCATGCGTCGGTGTGCTCACGTTGTGTCTAGGCGCTAGTGCTCTTTAGGGGATGGAAACACTGCCGGGGTGCAAGACTTAGTAGACATACCTCCTGTTGTTTATTCTTATGCTGCAACAATTATCTCCCTGACTAATACTTTCAGCCATATGTAAGATTTTTTGGCTTCATTCGCAAATCATGTCTGTTCAATCAGACAATCTCATTTCCATTCTGTTGTCAAGTGGATGGAATTTTTCGGCGAGTAACGGTAGATATTATTGTTTGTCTCCTGTCAAGCATAATTTGAATTGCTATAGGTTATAAGAATGAGCCAACTGCAATCGTACCAACTCGATTCCCATGAGCTTCTTCTCGGAGATGCAAATCACATATCAAAACAATTACATACGCTTCCAGTTTATCCGTTCATTCAGTGCATAGTATCCAACTTACTCATTGTGATCCTCGGGCACAGCACATGGATACTCCTCAAGCTCGCTTCATCAGGTTTCCTATTTAGCCGAATTACAGCCCAAATGAGTCAAAAGCCCGAATACAATGTCTGAATCGGTCTCTTGAGCCGTTTTATCATCATTTCGCCACCTCTAAGATATGCAAAAATCTTCTCCCAAAATATGTGACCTTGCATCTGCCAATGGGAACAACAACTGCAAGCTTAACAAACTGGACAATAAACAAACACCTAGTTTGTGGATTGAAGACGGAGTGGTCTGTCAGGGATATAGTCGGTTTGATGATAAACCAGCATCGGACTCGAAATACCTGCAGAGGAATAAAACTGACGACGACGAAAACTCGACTGATACTAAAACGGGACGAACGGTCGAAGAAGGTGAGATCGTAGAGGCTGCGGAAGGTACGGCTGTCGAAGTCGAAGAGGGTGAGATTATCGAAGATGAGAGAAGAGGTTGAACGAGGCAGGATAATATTAAGCTACTATAAGGATGAGGGATAGACGAACCAAGGCAAGATTTGAAGTGAAGTCAGGCACTTTCGTTGGTAATGTAACTGAAAAAGTGCCCAGTGGCGAAAATAAGGATGCAGTGAGATTTGTTAAAAAACCTCACTTTTACCCAGCTCTTCACACAAGCAACTCTTTGACATCATTCGCATTTTGAATGACGACACGTCCCATCATCGACGAAAATGCTGGAAACTGGATCCATTAACGATGAATAAAATTACGACGACGATTTGATCAAAGCGCCAAGTGATAGATTCTAGTTCGGCTAATCCACCAGCGCGATGAGAATTTTTCTCGAAATTTTCTTTAGGGATTTGATGCGTATCAGGGTAATATATAAAGCGCTTTCCGGCAGAAGAATCCACAGCTGTCAGAGTTCACAAAAAATCAGCAATGATTTTGAGACAGCAACAAAAATTCTGAACAATGCACCAAAGGCCTTATGCGATGCAATTTCGTGATAACTCCAAACCTCAACTTTTGGCGGTTACGAAAGCGAGAAAATATTTCCACGGATTACACTGCCAATCTATTCATCGTCAAAACACGATACAACCTGAGACTTTTAGCTGAATCACAGCAAAGGCGAGACTAGAATCTTTACTGAACATGTGGACACCTTGAGTAAAGACTACAAGTCAGGCGAAGAAATTTCTGACCTTGTTTATCCCTCTCATTTATGAGACACTTCAATCCTTCTTCAACTACATTGTCTATCTTGATCTTTTTAGTGATCAGGCCTTCAATATTGCCAAATTTTCCTTCCTCGAGGAGCTGAAGAACTTCTTCGTGTATATGGTTAGACCCAACAGTTCCTATCATCGCTGTCAATATAACACAAACAGCCGCTCTGCTAATATAAGCACTCACCAGTAAGATTCAATTCCTTCGAAAGAACCGTGATCATATCCACATTGGCCGTAGTCCTCCAAAGGGCAGCATTTAGATACGTTCCTCTGGGACGTAAACTCGAAAGACATGAGTCTAAAGAAGCTTGAACTCCAGCTGCATCAAGCGCAACATGAACGCCTGGAGGTACGGCCTTGCGAACTACGATGGGAATAGCCTCCCGAGTAGGATCAAAAACAAGGGTGGCACCGTGTTCGAGGGCGAATTTACGGCGAATTTCAGCTGGCTCAGAGACGAGGACCATTGCTTGTGGGTCCAGTGATCTGTTGAGAAAAAAGTCATTGTGGTTTCAAGGAAAGACAAGGTTGGCCCTCTGGATAGTAATGAGAGAGGTTTACCTGATAACTTTGAGGACACACAAGCCAATCTACAGGGGTTATTTAGTATCGAAGTCAGTGGTATTTCATCGCGTGCTTACAGGACCGGCACCAGCAATGAGCACAGTCTGCCCTGGTTTGAAGTTAGATCGCTTTACGGCGTGATAAGCGATAGAGAGGGGTTCAACGCAGGCCCCAACCTCCACTGGTAACTCATCACTTCAATTCGAAACTATAAGCAACAGAAAACACTGACAGGGTATCCCTTCTTTGAGACGATGAATATATCGCGTATCGATGGCGATATATTCAGCAAGTCCACCACCCCAGCCACTACATCCCTTCCTGTAGTTAATACCCTGGTGGAAGATACTAGGGAATACTCACGATGAAGGCGAGATGGGGGCAAAGATTGTGATCACCTTCAGAACAAGGAAAACAGTCTCCTTTACGACATGACAGGATAGGTTCTCTGGTTCCATGAAGCTCGGAACCTCATATTTCAAATCGAATAGCAAACTCACACCACGACGTTCGTACCGACAACCCATCTTTTCGAGTCAATTCCTGCACCAAGCTCAACAATTGTTCCGGAAAATCTAGACTCTGATATTTTGGTTCTTTAACAAGTAAGAAAAACCTCACTCATGACCGAGGGTAACTGGGATTGATTCCCCTGTGATAGTAGGCATCAACACTCCGACACTGCATATGTAGTGTTGAAACATATATTTTTGTATTGTTTCAATACTACACATGTGGCACCAAAATATTAATTATGAACATGATTCATTAATGCACCAGAGCTATCAATTTCGGTCTGATGTCGCCAGATGCAGCAGGCTTTGATCTCTTACAATTCAGTTTTTTTGCCCCTCCCCAAGTGAAATTTCAATCGCACTCTAATGCCTAACTTTACGGAGAGTCCTTGGACCTTTCCTGACATTTAATCTTTCTGAGATATCTCTACCGATCATCGATCATCGATCGTCGCTCTTTTTAACCCAATACTCGTATCTGCTTATGTCATGTTTCGCCAAAAGCTCTATCGAAGCTCTATCAGTACAACTATTGACAGACGATGATCATTGGATCCGACCTCCCACCGGAGTTGATCCAGACTATTCTCATACATCTACCAAAAGTACACTATTTGACGCAGACTGCACTCGTCAATCTCGCATTCTACCAGTCAACAATCCCACTGTTATATAATCGGGTCTCGATACGTTCGTGGCATAAGAAGGCAAAGTCAAGGGTATACAAGATCTATCACATACACGATGTCTATTTCATGTTCACTGATGCTCGTCATCTGCTATGAATAGGTCATTCAGTTATTCAGGACACTTTCTTCCAATGCACATCTCGCCCAGTATATCAGAAGGCTCGGTGCGTAGGTGCTCTTTTGACGATGAGTATTTAACTCTCGGAAATCTCCTCAGAAATCCGAGATTTTCCAAAGAATTTGTTTCCAGATGAAGTATTAGGACTCATATTACGAGGCTTGCGAAATTGCACTAATTTGCGTTCATGTACATGGACTCGAGACGGCTCTCTGACCTCCGATATCCTCCTTGCGTTATTGAACCCTTCTGAGAGTACAACAAGGCTCTCATCTTTGTCCTCACTATCAACCCCTGGTCACCAGCTTCGGGAGTTGGAGATAAACGGGCATCATTCGAATCTCTATGATCCGAAGCTATTGTTGAATTTCAAATGGCTGGAAAGAATTTGTATAATTATGCCGACAGTTGAGGTGGTACAGATACTGGAAGAGTGGGTCAAGGTGGTACAAGAGTCGTTGAAGAATTTGGATGTGATTTGCAAGGTCTTTTTGTTCTTCTACCCTTCCTGTCTTGTTTGGAATTTACAAATGATCGTCATAGGCATCGGCGATAATCACAGATGATGTATTAATACGCATGGCTCCCTCACTTAGGAATCTTGAATTCTTGCATTTAACGGGATGTCGCAAAGTCACACACAAAGGAATATGCGCTATCCTGACGGAGAGTAAAAATGGGATACAGAATTTGGGGTTACAAGGTGTATCATCACAGCTGGTAAGAAATTTAACTTTGGTATAGAACCACTTGCAATTATAATATGTCTAGGATCTGACACAACTACTTCCGACATCCATTTTTCAGCCGTCGACACTTCGTAATCTGCGCTCCCTCACTCTCTCCATCCCCCCTCTTGATCCTGACAGAGAGTCACTGTCCACGATCGCAATGCTGGCACCAATTCAAGGATATGATTATAACCAGACGGCCATGCTCTTGCTTGTCCCCCAGTCCAGTAATAACTCCCAATCATCTTCAGGATTCCCACCACGACAATCATACATTTCCACTCTCTCCGATATTCTCACACATCATGCTCCCGTGCTGGAAAGAATCCAAATTTGCAGCTCCCATTCATTCTTCGATCCCTTTGCAGAGATGTCCCGGTTGCTGTCCCGATTGGTTAAAACACACAGAGAGAGGTTGAGGAGAATAAGCGTGTACCGAATACTAATTGATTTGGAAGTGATCAAACACATCTGTATGAACTGCTCCGCGCTAGAGGAACTTTTTGTGGTGGTGGAGCCTGATAAATTGGTGAATCTATGTTTACCTCTTGACTCTCTATCAATGACATTGCTTCAGAACATCTTGGCAGACCATGTCCACCACGCTCGGTCTCTTAAAACTATCCACATCAATTACTCCTCTGGTGACCAGATCCAATTCAACGACGCACCAGTTCTTTCACTAGAAAAAGCTGTCGAATTTGTTAAGCGATGTGATAATCCAAGTATAACACAGTTCGGTTGCAACTCGCGTGTGTGGCTGGTCAGCATCTTTTCCCCCTCATAACTGGCTCATTTGGTTGACTGACTGTGAGCAATTGTTGCAAGGTGAATTGGAAAGCCGTAGTTAAGAATGACATGATCGAGTGCGAGATTAATTTAGGGTCATACGAGTCTTCGGATGTTCCGGAACAGTTTATGGTTGTTCGTACATGATTGCATCCCCATGTGTTACAGCTTAAATAGTTCCTTCGAATACGCTTGTCTTTTCATAATTCGCAATTGACCACATATGTAACATAAGTAAAGTAGCAGGTTGAGAGAAGAGTGCCAGGTCAGAATAGCCTTGGTACATGCAGGATCAGAGTCTACAGAGAATCTGGACAGCTCATCCTGATCAAGATCCTGATTCGAGCTTATGCACCTTTGTGTAAATTATACCAGCTGGATGTCCTTTTGGGATAGTTTACCAAGGTGTATTAGGAGGGAACATCATAGGAGGCGAGATCTCGTTTCGTTTACCTTTACCTTGGATGAGTTCAACTAGGGTTAGTGCGAATAGAAATGTTGAGCCTTTAATGTATTAATAGTCAGACATACTAGGGAGAAAGAGAAAAGCCTATACCTGGGCCACGGCTAGATCAACGAGAGAGAGAGAAAAACTAGCATGAAAAGATGAGTGATGAATGTCCAAAAAAAAATGTACGTAGTGACAAGTTTTCCAGAAACGATAATTGAATCTTCAGAATAATCGAACAGAGTCTCGAGCTCAGATTTGACGGAGGGGTGAGAAGTGATAGGTTGCCTGGTGAGCTGCGCACTTCTGGCTACGAGGCTACCTGACAAAACAAAAGTGGCCAACAAAGTCATTATCCACATTATTTGAAGTCGAGAACAATGAGATATTTGAAATGAGGAGGGGTAGAATGCAATGCATACCAGCACAAATCAAACCAACATATTTCCCTTTATCCAAATACTCCTTTGCGAGTTTTGGTATACCTGTGGTTATAGTCGACATTGTTTGAGCGCCTTTTAATCCCCCAGGGACCACCAGTAAATCGTATTTGTCCTAAGATCCAGCTGTCAACTCTGCGCACAAATCGAGAAAAACGAATTCGGAAGTCGTACAGGTCCGAACAGTTTGGGATTCCCAGGATCGAAAACTACATCAGGGATGATCTTCACCCCTCGAGAACAAGCTGCCACAGAGGAATAAGTACTCTTGATAGTCATCAACACTTCTGTAATGACCATCGAAGTAAAACACACAAAATTTTCATCTCGTTCTTCAAGTGTAACATAGGCAGACATAGTGTTGAATCCTGCGCGGACGAGCGTGTCATATGTGATCGTGCTGTAGAGCAGGTGTTGCGTAACAGGAACAAGAAGCGAGGACAGGAATCCCTACAATTCCATTTCCTCGGTACCATCTGCAATAAATACAAGTGCTTTGGGAGGTTCTGGGGTGGAACTCATGTTCAATTATGTGATTGTGAAGAATCAAGAAGTGATTGATCTGGTGATGCATTCAATTCCTACGAACCAAGTGGGAAAATCAAATCCACAAAACTAGATTCATTCATTGCATGAATATGGCTACAAGCTACTGTTGTGAGATACAATATAGGAAATCTGTCGCTAGGAATGTAGAGCCTAGTCTATCTGGGATGACCCTATGATACAATGAGATTTGCATGACGATAGTCAGGATTCAATAAGACGAATTAAAAAGAAAAGCAAAAGGAAGCCATCAAGTACGAATCGGGATTCCGGAACACCGTTCGAGTATGAGCTTTCTCAGAAGAGAAGAGAAGAAATGGGAATGCCCATTAATGCTGATTAAGAACAGCCAGGTTAAGAGCACCCAGGAGAACCTCCCACGCAAGGTCAAGCGTGTCCCACAACTCATTGTCAAATAGCCCAAGGCTGACCATGTCTTGCCACAAGTCTCTGACATGTGCGGTGAGTGCTGTAAGCTGAACAAGATTGCCACTGGTGTGGCGACAAAGGAGGACTGCGAGTGAGTGCACGGTATCTGGTGACTGAAGAATAGCAAGAACGTTTTGGTGTGTCAAGCTTGGCTGGAAAGAAGATGCTGGGAAGCCAAGGGCAGTCATGACACCGTCGAGGCGATGAGTGTAGAGATATCGATGAATGACATGGAAGGCAGCCGGTGATGGGAGAGTCACGGGGAGGACGGGGAGCGCGAGGTGCCCGTTTGCAGAAGGAGAGGGGTTAGAAGGAGGAAGCGCAGGAAGGCGTGCACAGTTTGCGGCCAGAACAAGTGCGTGGACAGCAAATACATAAACATGGTCAGAATCTGAACGAGAAGACTTTGCTGACGAGATAGCAAGGATATGCGAAGGATACTGAACCTCATCCGAAGGAATGGTCAAAGAAACTTTGAGGACAGAGGGGATCTGCGAACGGGGAAGGGTAGGTGGCAACGCAAACGCATTGATGCCGCGCGACAAGGGGCCAGGATCCTGGCAGAGTCCACGGCGAATATATTCGGAGGGTACGTCTGCGAGGTCTGGCGACACAGCAATAAGTGCGTCACGAGAGACATCAGTGAACTTGGGACGCGAAAGGTTCCGAGGCAGTTGTACGGTGGGAAGAGAAACTGGGAGATGTTGGTGGTGGCCAGTGTATTGCGAGTGTGGGGTTGCAACTTGGAACATTTTGAAGCTGAATAGCAATAGTTGTCTATGTCTGCGTAATTTATATGTCAAAAGCATTACATATCGAGAACAAGATCTTTG
>Ga0153942_1000408_pt1 | contig 16694 bp, 12 predicted proteins | sample TSNJ026MetaG_FD_104731 | JGI IMG/M metagenome (GOLD analysis project Ga0153942, IMG submission 104731) | Attine ant fungus gardens microbial communities from New Jersey, USA - TSNJ026 MetaG | ecosystem: Host-associated > Fungi > Mycelium > Unclassified | place: USA: New Jersey, Brendan T. Byrne... | reverse complement strand
TTAATCGTACAATCTTCCAAAGAATAAGTATAATAACGATTTTTTTCTTCATGAAATGGTATTGAATCTAAATTTTTTATAATATCAACAATATTATTCACATTAAAATAGCGTTCACTTATTGTTGGATATAAATCAGTAATTAATATTTCTTCTTCAAGTAAGATTTGATAAGTATCATTATTAATTACTTTGTATTTTAATATTTGTTCAGTCGTTTCTCGATATCCAGTTGTAATATTATTTTCGTGTTCTCCGTGATATAAAACTTTTGTTTCGTTATTTTCATAATTAATTGTAAACTTATAATTTCTTATTTTTGTTGTTTCAAAGATTTTGCTTAGTGATTCAAAATACTCCGGTGTTTTTATTTCTTCGTAATTGGGATTTTGATTTTCAGTTGTTGGCTGTTTAAAGATGTTAACAAAGATGAATACACCAATTAAAAACAAGAACCAAATACTTAATTTAAATAAAGCATTGCCTCGATCAGTTTTTCTAATTTCTTTAATTTTCTTTCTAAGTTCTTTTAGTGTTTGCATATTATCCCTACTTCACTCTTTTATTTAATAATTCATTTTTATTGATTCCGTTTAGATAATCTAATACTTTCATTCTTTTCTTTCCAAAAGGTTTAATGTCTGTTACATAAATAATTCCGTTTTTACAAGTAATACCAATTGCATCTTTTTTTATATCAATGAGAATGGAAGCTTCCTTTACTTCTGTTTCGATAAAATAAGCCTCAAATACTTTGTATTCTAAATCTTCGATTAAAAAATTAGCTACTGGCCAAGGGTTTAAGCCTCTGATTTGATTTAAAATTTCTTTACCTGGTTTATTAAAATCGATATGTTCTTGTTCTCTTTTAATATTATAAGCATAGGTTACTTCGTTTTCGTCTTGTTTTATTCTCTTATTAATTCGATTAAAAATGGCTGGTAATGTTTCTTTTAATAATTTAGCTCCCAAGACAGATAATTCATCATGAAGAGTTCCTACATTGTCTGTATCTTTAATTTTATACTCACAATTAGCAATGATATCACCTTGATCCATTTTAGAATCCATATACATGATAGTTATGCCTGTTTTATCACAGCCATCGATTAAACATTGATGAATTGGAGCTCCTCCTCTATATTTAGGAAGTAAAGAAGCGTGAACATTCACACAACCAAATTCCGGATAATCTAGTATTACTTTTGGAATAAATTGACCATAAGCACAAGTGATAATGATATCAGCTTTGGTGTTTAAGACAATATCATATTCATCTTTTATTTTAATTGGTTGATAAACTCTGATATTGTGCTCTAACGCTTTTTGTTTTACTGGTGTTGGTGTTAAAATTTGTTTTCTTCCCGTCATTTTATCTGGTTGTGTCACGACTAATACGACTTCATAATTATGAATTAACATATCAAGAACTGGTACAGCAAAATCTGGTGTTCCCATAAATATTACTTTTTTCATTTTATCAATCCTTCTTTATTATCATAATAAAATTAACAGTTTAAATCAAGTTCAATTCGAACTTTTTTTTCTAGTATATAATGTTCATCAATATTTTTTAGAATAGCAATTATTTTTGATAACTCTTTATATTTGATTGTAATTTCTAAACAATAAACATTATTTATTTTCATCATACTAGATGTAGTTGGACCTAAAATAATAGAATAGTTTCCTATCTGATTAACAAGATTCCCTTTGATATTAGTTGCTTCTTGTAAAGCAAGATCATAATCTTTTGATTTTATTTTAATATTTGCTAAAAAATAAAAAGGTGGATATTTCAATTTTTTTCGAATATTCATTTCATAATGATAAAATTTCAGATAATCATTTTCTTTGACACATTGTAATATTGCATTATCTTCATTAAATGTTTGGATAATAACTTCTCCTGATAATGAATCTCTTCCTGCTCTTCCACTTGTTTGTTGTAATAATGAAAACGTTTCTTCTCCACTTCTAAAGTTTGGAATATTTAAAGATGTATCAGCATTTATAACGCCAACTAAAGTAACTTTTGGAAAATCAAGGCCTTTACTAATCATTTGCGTTCCAATTAAAATATCATATTCATGATTTAGAAATGAATTCACTATTTTCTCATGCCCGTTTTTTCTTTGTGTAGTATCAGCATCCATTCGAATTACTCTAGCATTAGGAAATTTTTCTTGGATCAGACTTTCTAGTTTTTCTGTACCAAGCCCAAAGAAATTCAGAGCTTCCTCTAAACAATTGGGACATTTATTGGATGTAAAGCGGGTATAACCACAGTAATGACATTGTAAGTTTTTCTTATTTTGATGATAAGTTAATGTGATATCACAATTGGGACATTTATAAGTGAAGCCACAAGAAGAACAATTGATAAATGTTGAATGTCCTCTTCGATTCAATAAAATCATGATTTGTTCATTTCTATTTATTGTTTCACTCATTTTATCAATTAATGTTTCACTTAAAAATTGATTCCCTTTTTTCATTTCAGATTGCATATCAATAAATTCAATCGTTGGCAGAGGTCTTTGATTTACTCGTGTGTTTAATGCCAAATAGGTATAGACTCCTTTTTCAGCGCGACTCATTGTTTCTAATGTTGGTGTTGCACTTCCAAGAACAAGAGGACAATTATGTTTTTTACTTCGATATTTAGCAACATCAAGTGTATGATACTTTGGCATCATGCTATCTTGTTTATAGGAGTTAGAATGTTCTTCATCTAATATAATAATTCCTAAATCATTAATTGGAGCAAAAATCGCACTCCTTACACCAACAATGATATTGGCTTCTTTATTTTTAATTTTTCGCCATTCATCATATCGCTCACCATCAGATAAAGCACTATGAATGATTGCAACATTATCACCAAACCGATGAATAAAATTATTAATAAATTGAGCAGTTAAGCTGATTTCTGGCACTAGCATCAAAGCTTGTTTATTTTCCTTTATAGTATTAGCAATTAATTGCATATAAATTTCTGTTTTTCCTGATCCAGTAACACCATGAAGTAAATAGGTTTTAGATTGATTCATTTTGATATTATCATACACATTTTGTTGATCTTCTGTTAAGGTTTTTGGTTGTTCTAATTCTTGTAAAGGAATATTTAAACGATAGACTTCATTTTCAAAGATTGTTATAATTTCATTTTTAATTAAGGTTTTTACAGCTGAAGCGCTAATCTCTTCGGCTTCTTTTTTTCGTATTTCATCAAATTCATTAAAAAGTTCAATAATTTTTTTTTGCATTTCATTTTTACATAAATTATAAGCGGATAAATAATCAATATTTAATTTTAAATAGGATTCATATTTTTTATGGGTATTATTTTTTTTCTTTGCTTTGGCACCATTTGGTAACATAATAGCATAAGCACTAGATAAACTACATAAAGTTTTTTGTTGCAAGAATTTTCCAAGTTCAATCAATTCTTCATTTAATATTGCTTCATCATCGATAATAGAAATAATTTCTTTTGTCTCATAATCAGGTTGATTTGTAATGCTTAAAATAAAACCAGCTAATTGTTGATGACCAAAAGGTACGATAACTCTTTTACCAATCGTAATCATCTGTCTTAAGCTTTCGGGAACCGAATAAGTAAAAGTTTTATCAATCGATTTTATTTTTAATTCCACGAGTACTTCAATATACAAAAATCATCACCTTCTTTTCATATATATTAACAAAAAAAGAAAGCGAATACTAGCTTTCCTTAATGATTACTTTGGATTCTGGAGAATAATCTTGATGACATTAAAATAAATAAAATTATAATGAAAAAAATTCAAATGAATCAAGGACAAGTAGTAGCAGAACAATCAATGATTGTACCAACAAATCCTTTATCACTAACCCATGATTTATCACTGGCATTTTTAACATAAACCGTGTAGGTAGTTCTAGAACCATAAAACATAAACCCGTAACCTAAAACATTATCAAAATTGAAAGTTCTTAAATTAAGAATGAAATTCGGATTACTATATCCAGTAGAAGAAAAAATACTATTCATGTTTGTTACCTTAGAAGTATCAAATTTTTCTCCCAAATTTAAAGTGAAAATAGCACTACTATAACCGGTAGAATGAAACATATAAATCATACTTGTCACATTGGAAGTATTAAATTTATCGCCCAAATCAAGCGTGAACACGGTACTACTATATCCAGTACGATAAAACATATTGGTCATATCGGTAACATTGGAAGTATTAAATTTATCGCCTAAGTCAAGTGTGAAAACCGTACAATTACGTCCAGTAGAATAAAACATTTGGGTCATATTTGTTACATTGGAAGTATCAAATTGTTCTCCTAAATTTAAAGTGAATACGGTACTACTATAACCAGTTTGTTCAAACATACAAATCATATTTGTGACTTTGGAAGTGTTAAATTTATCGCCCAAATACAAGGTGAAGACTGGACTTCTATAGCCAGTATAATAAAACATAAGAGCCATATTTGTTACTTTGGAAGTATCAAATTTATCGCCCAAATCAAGAGTGAAGACGGTACTACTATAGCCAGTATAACCAAACATATCAGACATAGTTGTTACATTACTAGTATTAAATTTATCCTCTAAATCTAAGGCGAAGACTGGACTGCTATAGCCAGTATTATAAAACATTTCTTTCATATCTGTTACCTTGGAAGTATCAAATTTATCGCCCAAATCAAGCGTGAACACGGTACTACTATATCCAGCATAAGAAAACATCTCTTTCATATCTGTTACATTGGAAGTATCAAATTTATCGCCCAAATCAAGCGTGAACACGGTACTACTATATCCAGCATAAGAAAACATCCCAGAATAGGTATCCGTAGCCATATATGTTACCTTGGAAGTATCAAATTTATCGCCTAAGTCAAGTGTGAAAACCGTACAATTACGTCCAGTACCATAAAACATACCAGTCATAACTGTGACATTTGAAGTATTAAATTGTTCTCCTAAGTCTAATGTGAAAATCGTACTGTTAAATCCAGTATAACGAAACATTTGATACATATTAGTAACATCCGAAGTATCAAAGTTATTTCCTAAATTCAGGGTAAAGACGGGACTATTGTATCCAGTAGCATAAAACATATTCTGCATATTTGTTACGTTTGAAGTATTAAATTGTTCTCCTAAGTTCAAAGTAAAGACTGGGCTACTGGAACCAGTATCAGAAAACATATTATACATATTTGTCACTTTAGAAGTATCGAAATTATCGCCCAAGTCTAAAGTGAATACAGTACTATTTTTTCCAGTATCAGAAAACATACTTTGCATATTTGTTACATTAGAAACGTCTAAATTATTTAAGCTTAATGAATTAATACTAGTTAAAGAAACAAATAAATTAGAAGAATTGGGATTGGCAACAACTCCATCCTCTTGACCAATGTAGACTTCGTATTTGCCATTGGAATCAGTATCATAATACCATGCCATAATAACACCATTTTGTTGTTCGGATGCATCCCAAGAACCAAGTGCATCGATTGGTACTGTACTTGAGGAAACAAACTCGATTTTCTCAATCGTATTTTTAATAAGCGGACCATTTAAAAATTTCCCTGTAGCAGAAACACTACTAGTGGTTGCTAAATTGGCAAGCAATGGTGCTTTATCCGTGGCTACATTTGTAATATATATTTTAGAAGAAAAGGTTTTGTTCATTTGGTCATTACCTGCATCTTCATTCATCCAAAGATATAAACTAAATTCCTTTTCTTCACCAACTCTTAAATATCCCCCTTTTAAATAATAAGACTTAATCAAATTATTTAAGTCGATATTACTTGTATTGGTATTTTCTGCAGCGGTGCCAAGAATCTTTGGAGTTAGATTACTTTTAGTACTCAAATCAAAAGCATATTTAATTGCATTTTCATCCATTAAAGTACTTGTTTCTCCAAACGAATTTAATGTTACATAATATTCAGAATCTATAGTACAGATGTTTTTGATTTTGAATTTATAAGGAACTTGATTCATTCCTTCTTCATCAATAACCGGGAAAGTATTGGTTAAAACAATATCAGATCCTGTTTCTTCAAATGTCACTTCAAAACAACCAGTATTTATTAAATTGGAATCAGATTGGTTTTTTGTTATTTGCCAGTAAGAATAAGAAATTCCGATTGTAATTGAAGAAATAATTAAGATACTAATTACAATCAATGCGATTTTATGCTTTCTATTTAATTTAATTTTCATAATATCACCTACTACTTTAATTAATTATAGCATGTTGATTTTATTTTTCAAAATATTTTATTTTGAAGTATTGCATTAAAGTTATATTTTTAATCACATATAAAAAAATCTTAGCAAAGAAAAAAAACGAATTTCAATCGTTTTTTATTTTTTATCTTTCATCATTTCTGCAAGTGTTGTTCCAAAGCTAGCTATTCCTGAAAGATCTGCTGGTAGAATAATTTTTGTTGATTGACCATCAGCCATTTTTGATAGAGTTTCATATGATTTTAATTTAAGAACAGCTTCATCCGCTTTTGCTTCACGAAGTAATTTAATACTATCTGCTTCTGCTTGACGTACTTTAAGCATTGCTTCTGCTTCTCCTTCAGCACGTTTAATTTGTGATTCTTTATCTGCTTCTGCTCTTAGAATTGCACTTTGTTTTTCACCTTCAGCGATTAGGATACTTGATTTCTTTTCTCCTTCTGCTCGAAGCATTGTTTCACGACGTTCACGTTCAGCACGCATTTGTTTTTCCATTGCTTCTTGAATATCTCTAGGTGGAAGAATGTTTTTAACTTCAACACGATTTACTTTAATTCCCCAAGGATCTGTTGCTTCATCTAAAATTGCTCTCATTTTCGTATTAATAATATCTCTTGAAGTTAATGTTTGATCTAATTCTAAATCTCCAATAATATTACGTAAAGTAGTTGCTGTTAAATTTTCAATTGCACTTACTGGATATTCAATTCCATAAGTATATAATTTTGAATCGGAAATTTGAAAATAAACAACTGTATCAATTTGCATGGTAACATTATCTTTTGTAATAACTGGTTGAGGCTTAAAGTCCTTTGCTTGTTCTTTTAAAGTAACAATATTAGCAACGCGATCAACAAATGGAATTTTAATATGTAATCCATTATTCCAAGTTGCATAATAAGATCCTAATCTTTCTATAACATAGGTTTTTGATTGTGGTACTACTTTAATATTTGGAATTGCAATAACTGCAATGATGACTAATATAATAATTAATATTTGCATATAAATATCTCCTATTTCTTTCTAACGACTAATTTAACACCGTCGATTTTTTCAATGATTACCTCAGTATCTTCTTCAATTTTTGAGCCTGAAATAGCACTCCATTTTTTTCCATCCACTTTGACTTCGCCAATGGTATTTTTTTTAATTTCTTCAGTTACGATTCCAGTCATACCAATTACTCTATCTAAGTTGAGTGCTTCTGGTTCTTTTTTTAAATATTTTTGCATTAATGGTTTGGTTAATAACATCAGAATTAAGCCGCCAAGGACGAAAATTCCAAATTGAATTAATGAACTTTCAACATAAATTGAAACAATCATAGCAATCAAAGCGCTTACAATAAACCATATTGCAACTAGGTTAACTGTTATTACTTCAATGAAAACTAAAAGTAGAACAACGATTAACCATAAAATCCACGCATCCATTTACAACACACTCCTCTACAAACTATATGTAAGAAATTTTAAAAATATTTCTTCATGTCTATATAGTAGCACAATTTGTCGAAAAAGAAAAGAAGAATACAGCCTTATAGAAAACTATAATTTTAAAAAAACATCTTGTTTGAACAGGCTATATTTTAACTTCAACAATTTATTTTTGTTATGTTAAAAAATATTTAAAAAAAGCATAATTTATGCTTTTTCAATTTTTATTTTAACATTCTCGCCATTTAAATCATATTGATCAGTTAGATTAATTTTCTCTTCAAGTAAATCTGCTAATGTTTCTTTTTTAATATATTCTTCAAATGTTGTTATACTTTCTTTAAAAATTTCAGTTCCTTCATAATAAATATGAATTCGATCAATTACTTCATAATCATTTGCCTTACGCATTTGTTGTATTTTACTTATAAATTCACGCGCTAAACCTTCTAGAATTAATTCATGTGTCCTTTCTGTATTTAAAATAGCAAATTGATTATTTTCCATTCCTACATTAAAACCTTCTTTAGATGAAATACGGATATCGATCATATCACTTGTAACAATAAAATCTCCATCCAAATTAATTATGATATCTTGACCATTATAAAGATGAGTTTTATCACTTTCATTTAAATTTTCTAAAATAATACCAAATTCTTTGATTTTTGGTCCTAGTACTTTACCTACTGTTTTAAAATTTGGTTTAATCGTAAAATTCATGTATTCCGATAAATCGTTAACATAAACAACATTTTTAACATTTAACTCTTCCTTAATTAAAACATCTAAATCAGAAATGATTTCTTTATTTTTACCATCTAATAATACTTCACTAAGAGGTTCGCGTACTTTAATCTTTACTTCTTCGCGGACATTACGACCAATGCTAATTAAATTACGGACCAAATCCATTTTATATTCTAACGCTTCATCAATTAAAGTGGCATCATAAGCCGGAAAATTACTTAAATGAACCGATTCTTCTTTCGTTAATTTTTGATAAAGTTCTTCAGTTATAAATGGTGTAACGGGAGCAATCATTTGACAAATTCCTATTAATACTTCATAAGTTGTAATATACACTGATTTCTTACTATTGTCTAATTCACTCGCCCAAAAACGATTACGATTTCTTCTAATATACCAATTCGATAAATCTTCAGAAACAAAATTGGCAATTGCTTTATTTACTTTATTTAAATCATATTCATCATAAGACTCAGTTACAAATTTTAATAATTTATTATATTTAGAAATTAACCAACGATCAATTTCTTCTCTTTGTTCATATGAAACTTTACAATTATTGATATCAATATTATCTGTATTTGCATATAAAGCAAAGAAATTATACGTGTTTTTTAGAGGGTTAAAAAATTTTGAATAAACTTCTTTTAATCCTTCAGTTCCAAATTTAAGTGGTGTCCAAATCGGAGAAGTATATGGAATGAAAAATCTTACAGTATCGGCACCAAATTCTTTCATCGTTGTAAATGGCTCAATTACATTCCCTTTTGATTTAGACATTTTTTTACCTTGAGCATCTAGTAATAATTCATTTACAAGAACGTTTTTATATGGACTTTTTCCTGTTACAAATGTAGAAATTACTAATAAAGAATAGAACCAGCCTCTTGTTTGATCAATTCCTTCACATATGAAGTCTGCTGGAAATTGAGATTCCCATAAATCTTTATTTTCAAATGGATAATGATATTGAGCAAAGGGCATTGCTCCAGAGTCAAACCAACAATCAATAACTTCAGATGTTCTCATCATTTCACCAGAACATTTTTCACATCTTATTTTGATATCATCAACATATGGTCGATGTAGATCGATATCTGTATTCACTTCACTTGTTGCCATTTTAATCAATTCTTCTCGGGAACCAATCATGTGCGTATGTCCGCATTCACATATCCAAAGCGGTAATGGTGTTCCCCAATAACGGTTTCTTGAGATTGCCCAATCTTTTAAATCTTCTAGCCAATTTCCAAAACGTTTTTCGCCAACAAACTCTGGATACCAATTAATTTTTTTATTATTTTCTATAATTTTATCTTTATAGGCGGTTACTTTTAAGTAATAACTTGGTGTTGAATAATAAATTAAAGGTGTTTTACATCTCCAACAATGTGGATAATTATGGGTCACTCTTTGTTTTTTAAATAATAATCCTTTTTCCTTTAAAAATTGAATAATAGGTGTATTTGCTTCAAAAACATTTACTCCATCCCATGTACCGCCAACATAACATCCATCTTGCCCGACTGGATTTAAGAATGGTAAATTATATTTGATTCCAACTTGATTATCATCTTCTCCAAATGCTGGTGCAATGTGAACAATTCCAGTTCCATCACTATCCGAAACATAATCAGCTAATGTTACAAAGAATCCTTTTTTATCACTTTCAAAATCTTTGATTAACTGTTCATATTCCATGTATTCTAAATCTTTGCCACTCATTGTCTCAAGAATAACAATATTTTCATCAAAAACTTTAGAAACTAAACTTTCAGCTAGGATATATTTTGTTCCTTGGGATTCTACTTTAACGTAAGTAAGGTTTGGATGCACGGCTAAAGCTACATTTGAACTTAAAGTCCAAGGGGTTGTTGTCCAAACTAAAAAATATATATTTTCATCTTTCTTTTTAAACGCAACGGTTACAGTATCAGTTGCTACTTCTTCATAACCTTGAGCTACTTCATGACTTGCAAGGCCCGTTCCGCATCTTGAACAATAGGGAATAATTTTATGTCCTTCATAAAATAATCCTTCATCGAAATATTTTTTTAAAATCCACCATTCAGTTTCAATATAATCATTATCATAAGTAATATAACGATTTTCCATATCAATGAATTGACCCATTTTATTTGTTAAATCTTCAAATGCTCTTTCGTTTTCAAAAACAATATTACGGCATTCCTGATTGAATTCTTTTATACCAAATGCTTCAATATCCTTTTTCCCATTAAATCCAAGTTTTTTTTCAACTTGTACCTCGACTGGTAATCCGTGTGTATCCCAACCAATTTTTCTGAGAACTTGATGTCCTTTCATCGTTTGATAACGGCAAAAAGTATCTTTTAAAAATTTGGCAACCATATGATGTAAACCGGGCATTCCGTTTGCAGTTGCTGGTCCATCATAAAATACAAATTGTTTATTACTATCTTTTTGATCTATTGTTTTTTGAAAAATATGATTATCTTTCCAAAAATCTGTAATAGAAGCTTCTACTTCATGCACTGGTCTTTTGTCTAATTCTTCAAATTGTTTCATTTTTCTTCCTCCTAAAAAATAAAAAGAATGGCACCAAAGGAGTGCATATAGCACGGTACCATCCTTATATTTTCTCTTAATTTGATAACGCGATATTCGCGGATAAATCTTACTTAAATTTTTTCAGATTCTCAACTCCCGAGTGATATCTTCAATTTGAAATGCTATCTATTTACACCAATTATAGACTCTCTATCAACATTTAAAATTTACTTGTCTCGTTCTTTGTTTTTTTAAAACTGTTTACATTTTATTATAATTTTTTTAGTTCGTCAAGTTGAAACGGTTCTAATTAACTTAATTTGATCTTCATTAAGACTTAGAACTTCACCATTCCTTAAGGGACGACGAAATTTGGACATCCCATGTTCCGCAAAAAAAGTTTGAACGCTCCAAATAGGTGTTGCATGCGATACAACAATACTATCATTCTTTAAACTTTTGATAAATTCTAGGAAATCTCTTCTTTTATTTAAGATTACTTGGAGAATTTCATTTTCAATCAATTTTCTTTCATAAAGACTTTGAGAAAAATAATTCAAAATAATATTTGGATCTTCAAAATATATTTCATCGATTCTCGCATCCCTTTTTATTTCAATATTTTCTCCAGCAATAATTAAAGCAGATTCATAAGTTCTCTGAATAGTACTTGCATAGAATTCATATTCTAGAAGATCTATTTTGTTTAATTTTTCTTTCGTATTAATTATTTGTTTCAATCCAAATTCATTTAAAGATGCTTTTCTATCTTCTTCTTCCAACATATGAACATCATTTGCATATGATCTTCCATGACGAATCAGTTTAATATCCAAAATATCAACTCTTATTGCTTAGTATAACATAAGTGATTTATTTATGTTCAAATTATAATTCTTCCTTTGTAATAGAATAAATAATTAAATCATTTAAATTACCAGTTGCTTTATTTATAATTCTTGATCGTAGAACAGCTTCTTTTTTCATTCCAGCTTTTTCCATGACTCGACCAGAAGCTGGATTTTCTTTAATATGTCTAGCTTCCACAAGGTGAGCTTCCACTTCATTTAGTAAAAATTCAAGAACGGCTCTTAAAGCTTCGCTAGCATATCCTTTTCCCCAGAATTTAGAACCATAACAATATCCTATTTCACAACAATTATTAATTGGTGAAATCTTAACAATATCTATATTGCCTATAATTTCATTTGTATCTTTTAATTCTACGACCCAATTATAAGAATAATCTTCATTATATTTATCAATCCAAGATTGAACTAACGTCTTAGTAACTGTAGGTGTTTCGTGCAAATCCCAAGTTAGTGTTGCCGATGTTTTTGGATCACTACCCCAGTTTTTATACATCATTTCAGCATCTTCAATTACAAATTTTCTTAGTATAAGTCTTGGCGTTTCTAAAGTTTTCATTGCGATTTTTTTCATTATTAATAATTTCCTTTCTATGTTAGAATAAGTTTTACAAAAAATAAATTGATTTTTATATTAAGTTAATTTTAATAGTTTTTGAGTTTCTTCTAATCTGGTTTTTTCTACTTGCTCTTTTTTTTCTAATAGTTCACGAACAGAGATAATAATATTAGCTTGAAATTGTCTCATAGTAATAAAATCGTAAAATCCTAAAGCTTTTATTAAAAATGCATCAATAATGGAATAATCACAATTTTCATTCTCATTATTTGAATTCATCAACTCAATGATTCTTCTTTTAAAAATAAACGTTGTAGTCTTTAAAGTCGAAAACCCATAAGTTGCCAAAACTAATAATACAAAAAAATTTTCATCAAAATATTGAGGATAATAAGTCTTCAGTTCTTCTGTAGCTAATAGAGCATAGTCGCTTAAGATTGATTTAAAATTATTTTTCATATTATCCTTCCTTTCTAAGTTGTTACATCATTCCCATTAAAAAACGAAGCAACTTAAATATTTTCATATTTAAGTGACTCCGCTTGATATCTTTAGCGTGTAGGAATAACCTTCCCAGAGTAGCTCGCTATTTAATAGTTTATACTCTCTCACTTGGTATTTGTTATTTTATAATTTTTTTTCATAGTTGTCAATTATAATTTTATTATATATTCAATTCGTAAAGTAAAATTTTTTGATAAGCTGTTTACCATCATGCCCGAAGTGAAAATTATTCACATAAATCTCTACAGTTATATTCCAAACCTATCAATCTAATTCTATGCTTTAATTAATTTTCTATGCTAGTAATGAATTTGCCTTATTCTTATAAAAAATATATCTTTCTTTAGATCGGAACATTTTCTATTTCATAATATATTATAAATGTGTGTTTTATAATTTTCTATATATTTTTCTTTGCTCTTCGGGGTTAAATAAAATTAGTTGTTTTAATACATCATCAATCTTTTTTTCCGCTCTAACTCTAGTTCCCAATTGCTCTAAAACATAATTTGTGTATGGTGCTTTAATTATGCTAGTACCAACATTCTTGCCAATTTGTAATTTCATATTTCCTAATGTATCACTTTGATAATCATATAAAGTTAAATCATCATCATTAATTCTACTAGTTAATATTTCATAATATTTTCTCATACCTATGTAAGTTGGTTTATCAAAACCAGTTCCCCAATCATATAAACTTTTAGCTAAACTTATTAGATTATCTTGATTTAAATGAGTTTTGTTATTTGCACAAGCTAATTTAGTAATTTTGCTAGGCCATTTTTCATAAACACAGGCATCATCATAAATAGTATTAAATATATCAATAAAATCATTTTGAGCTACTTCTTGACTATAATCAAGCCCTTGCGGTGTTTGCATTTGTTCTATAATCCTTCTTGCTGTATAACCATCATCAATCCGATAATCGTTTCTTAAAAAATCAAATAACTCTTTATTAGTATTATTTTGAAACAGCTCTGCTAAAAGATTATAATCATTTCTGCTTATTGCCAGTTCTAGATATTCTATATCAAAAAATTGAAAGAAATCTGGGGTAATAAGTTTAGCCCCTTCATAATTAAAGCATCTAGAAAAACCATTAAAATATGCTTGTTTTAGAAAAGCATATCTTTCTTCTTGATTTAACTTATGCCTTGCAAAATGTTTCTTTGCCATATTGAAAAAATAGCCATTCCAATAACAAAAGGTTTCAAAATTTTCTTGTTGTGTTCTTCCTCCATATACTTTTTTGCCATTCCCTTCAAGACTTTTGAAATAGGTTCTATATAAATAGCTTTCAAATCTCTCAAATTGTTCATTCGTTGGTTCTGTATTTTTTATTTCTTGCAAAATTTTGCACCTCCGCTTAATAAGTTTCTATTTTATCATATTTTTTTAAAATGTATAGATTTTTGCCTTTTTTAAATTTTCTATTTTACTTTGCGAATTGAAGTATTATATGATATAGATCTTAAAGTTACATTTTATCTGGAACTTGAAGTCCTAAAATATTCAGTAAGTAAGAATTTATGGTATAGACTATTTTGGTAATTACTAACCAAGATTCTCTTTTACTTTCATTTTCTTCAATAAGGACTTTATTTGATGCATAAAAGTTATTATAAACACTTGTAAGAACATAGATATATTCTGTGATATCACTTAATGATTTATTTTTGAGAGCAGTTTCTAAGACCACTGGCATTTTTAAAATATTTAATGTTACTTCCTTTATTTGATCATCTATTTCATTGATTAATTCAAATCGTATATTTTGTTCACTAGCGCGAGTAAGTAAAGATTTCATTCGAATTGTTGAATAAAGTAAATAGGGTCCAGTTTTTCCACTTAAATCGCTAAACTTAACTGAATCAAAGATATAATCAGTTGTTCGGTTTGGAATTAAATCAGCATATTTTAATGCTGAAATAGCAATTTTTTCTGAAATGGCTTCTCTTTCATTTTCTTCAATATTTGGATTTAATCTTTTCGTTGTTTCAACTTTTACAGTATCTATCAAAACATTTAGTGACATAACTCCGCCATCTCTAGTTTTAAATGGCTTACCATCACTACCATTCATCGTTCCAAAACCTAAAAATTCTAGTTTTACATCCTCACGAACAATTCCTGCCTTTTTGGCTACCCGAAATACCTGTTTAAAATGAAGCGCTTGACGATTATCAACCACATACCATATTTCATCGGGATTAAATTCTTTAACTCTTTGATAAATGGTAAATAAGTCAGTTACTTGATAAGTTAAGCCACCATTTGAATTTTTGACCATAAATGGAGGTATTTCTAAAGTATCTTCCGCTTCTTGTACATCTATAACTAAAGCTCCTTCACTTATGTATAATAAATTTTGTTCTTCTAGTATTTTTAATACTTCTGCTTGATAATTATTAGCATCACTTTCTCCATACCATAAATCAAAATGAACATCCAGACGATTATAAGTTTCTTTTATATCGGTAACTGAAATTTCAATTATCTTTTTCCAAAGATCATAAATTCCTGGTTTTTTTTGTTGTAATTCAAAAGTTAGAATTCTTGCTTCTTCTAGGTAAGATTCATCTTCTTTGGCTTTATTACTTGCATAAGGATAGATTTCAATTAAATCTTCATTATTGATTGGCAGTTCTTCATATTCTCCTTGATAAGATTCATCAAAATAATTTAGATTAGGAAAGCGTTTCTTAATTTCTAAAATAACAAGACCTAAAGGTCTTCCCCAATCGCCTAAATGCACATCGCCAATAGTTTTGATGCCTTGACTTTTTGCTAAACGGTTTAAAGCTTCACCAATATTTGCAGATCTTAAATGACCAACATGTAATGCTTTAGCAACATTGGGTCCTCCATAATCTATTACAATCGTTTTGTCTTCTTTTTCTCCATGATGAACTGTAAAGTCATGATTGATTTCATTTAAATAATTCATCATTGAATCTTCACTGAAACGTATATTAATAAATCCTGGTCCTGCAACATTCACTTCTTTAAAGGTATGATCATTTCCTAAGATATCGACTACTTTATTTGCTATTTCAACGGGATTTTGTTGATTTTTTTTTGCTAAAGGCATTATACCATTAAATTGATAGTCACCTAATTCTTTTTTTGAGGATTCAATCAAACTGATGTTTTCAACTTTATATCCTAATTTTTCTAAGGCTGATTTTATTTTTAATTCTTGTGTTTTAATGAAATGATTCATATCTAAACCCTACTTTCTTATAGTATTATAACATAATTATTTTTTTATTTTCTTTCTAGATAAGCCTTTATTTAGATTTTTTAAATTATATGTTAATAATGTTTGAAAAGCTACACTTTGATCAATATTTTTTTGAGATAAACTTTTGGTTTCATTATCAAATTCTCCATTTAAAATTAATATTGCTTTTTTTACTTCTTCATTTACTAAGTCTAATTTTATTAATCTTATAATTAATTCTTCAATCATTGAATTTTTTAGGGGAATTAAAATATCATTTGTTACTTTTTCTTCATATATGAATGCCATGATGACTGCTATTAAATAACATAGCATAATGGTTTGTCCGGGTTCAAAATAGTTTTTGATATGTTCAAAAGAAGAATAAACTCCCAAGCTTGTTAAATTAAAATGATCAATTTCATACTGTTCTAATTTCATTATAATCCCTCATTTAATTTGCTATTATACATCAATATCTTATATTATTCTATATTTTTTATATAATAAAAATTTTAAAAAAAGAATTATTATTCAAATAATTCTT
>Ga0153942_1000406_pt1 | contig 16708 bp, 13 predicted proteins | sample TSNJ026MetaG_FD_104731 | JGI IMG/M metagenome (GOLD analysis project Ga0153942, IMG submission 104731) | Attine ant fungus gardens microbial communities from New Jersey, USA - TSNJ026 MetaG | ecosystem: Host-associated > Fungi > Mycelium > Unclassified | place: USA: New Jersey, Brendan T. Byrne... | reverse complement strand
TGAATTATAGCACACCCAGTCTTTTTATACTGTTGTTATAGGGGCAACCGTTTTTGGCTATACATCAGGTTTCCTGTGTATACATCTCCAATGAATGCGATAGGCATTGCCAAATTAGCGGGGATATTTTATAGCGGCCTGCGCGGCGGCCAGGCGGGCAATGGGGACCCGGAAGGGTGAGCAGGATACATAGTTGAGGCCGATCTCGTGGCAGAAGGCGATGGTGGAGGGATCTCCGCCATGCTCGCCGCAAATCCCCAGCTTCAGACCAGGACGGGTGGATTTGCCCAGCTCGACGGCCATCTTCATCAGCTTGCCCACGCCCACCGTATCCAGGCGGGCAAAGGGATCGCTCTCATAAATCTTATTGGTGTAGTAGTAATCCAGGAAATTGCCGGCGTCGTCGCGGCTAAAGCCAAAGGTCATCTGGGTCAGGTCGTTGGACCCAAAGCTGAAGAACTCGGCCTCGGTGGCGATAGCATCGGCGGTCAAGGCGGCTCTGGGAATCTCAATCATAGTGCCCACCGTGTACTTCATCTGGATACCGCTATCGGCAATTAACGCGTCTGCGGTAGCAACCACAGTGTCCTTGACAAATTTGAGTTCCTTAATTTCGCCCACCAGCGGAATCATAATTTCGGGGACAACCTTCCAGTCAGGATGCGCCTTGTTGACATTGATAGCGGCCTGGATGACAGCGCTGGTCTGCATGGCCGCAATCTCAGGATACTTGACAGCCAGGCGGCAGCCACGGAAGCCCATCATGGGGTTAAACTCGTGGAGAGAGGTGATGACGTTCTTGATCTCTTCCACAGAGATATTCATCTCTTTTGAGAGGGCGGCAATGTCCTCCTCCGCAGTGGGTAAAAACTCGTGAAGGGGAGGATCCAGGAAACGGATGGTGACGGGCTTGCCTTCCATAGCCTCATAGATGCCCTCAAAGTCGCCCCGCTGAATGGGCAGCAGCTTGTCCAAGGCCACCTTGCGCTGCTCCTCCGTCTTGGAGAGAATCATCTCACGCATAGCCTGGATACGGTCAGCCTCAAAAAACATGTGCTCTGTACGGCAAAGGCCAATGCCCTCAGCGCCAAAAACTACGGCTTGCTTGGCATCCCTGGGGGTGTCGGCGTTGGTGCGGACCTTTAGGGTGCGGTATTTATCCGCCCACTCCATCATGCGGCTAAACTCGCCGCCAATGGAGGCCTCCACAGTGGGGATGGCCTGTCCATAAACATTGCCGGTGGTGCCGTCCATGGAGATATAGTCGCCTTCCTTAATGGTCTGGCCACCCAATACAAAGTGGCCTTCCTTCTCATGCATTTCAATCTCGCCGCAGCCTGAAACGCAGCAGGTACCCATGCCGCGGGCAACGACAGCGGCGTGAGAGGTCATGCCGCCGCGGACGGTGAGGATACCCTCAGATACGTCCATACCGGCGATGTCCTCAGGGGAAGTTTCCAGGCGGGTGAGGATAACCTTCTCGCCACGATTAGCCCACTCCACAGCGTCAGCGGCGTGGAACACCACCCGGCCGCAGGCGGCGCCTGGGGAGGCGGCCAGTCCGGAGCCAATTACCTTGGCGTTTTTCAGCGCGCTCGCGTCAAACTGGGGATGGAGCAGCGCATCCAGGGATTTGGGATCCATGGCCATAACAGCCTCTTTATCGGTGATCATGCCCTCATCCACCAGGTCGCAGGCGATCTTCAAGGCAGCAAATGCGGTCCTCTTGCCGTTGCGGGTCTGGAGCATATAGAGCTTGCCGTTTTCAATGGTGAACTCCATATCCTGCATATCCCTGTAGTGATCCTCCAGGGTCTTGCAGATGTCGGTGAATTGCTTATACACCTCAGGCATATCGCCTTCCAGCTGGGAAATATCGTTGGGGGTGCGGATACCGGCAACAACGTCCTCGCCCTGGGCATTCATCAAGTATTCGCCAAAAAGCTTCTTTTCTCCAGTGGCGGGGTTGCGGGTAAAGGCAACGCCGGTGCCGGAGGTGTCGCCCATGTTGCCAAAAACCATTTCCTGTACGTTGACAGCGGTGCCCCAGGAGCCGGGGATATCGTTCATCCTGCGGTAATAGATGGCGCGGGGGTTGTCCCAGGAACGGAAAACAGCCTTGACGGCTTCCAGCAGCTGCGTCTTGGGATCAGCGGGGAAATCCGCGCCCTTCTCCTGTTTATAATAGGCCTTAAATTTAGTGACCATTGCTTTCAGGTCATTGGCGTCAAGATCGGTATCCAGTTCCACGCCTTTGGCTTCCTTCATCTCGTCGATGATCCGCTCGAAGTTGCTCTTGGGCAGCTCCATGACCACGTCGGAGAACATCTGAATGAAGCGGCGGTAGGAATCGTAGGCAAATCTTTCATTGCTTGTCAGCTTGGCAAAGCTGACCACCACCTCATCATTGAGGCCCAGATTGAGAATGGTGTCCATCATGCCGGGCATGGAAGCCCTGGCGCCGGAACGCACGGAAACCAGCAGCGGATTGGAAGCGTCGCCAAATTTTTTGCCGGAAATCCCCTCCAGCTTGGCCAGGTTCTCAAAGATCTCAGCCTCAATAGACGGGTCAATCATTTTGCCGTCCTCATAGTAGCGGGTGCAGGCCTCTGTGGATACGGTAAAGCCCTGGGGAACCGGCAGGCCCATATTAGTCATTTCAGCCAAATTGGCGCCCTTGCCGCCCAGCAGTTCCTTCATGGAACCGTTGCCCTCAGAGAACAAATAAACATATTTTGTGCTCACGAATTTCTACCTCCTGAAAGTTTAGATGATTCTTCTGCTGATCTTCAATCAAAGTGTACATAAAATTTCTTAAACCCCTACAAATTAAGCCGCAGCAGAAATTTTATTTTTTGCGGATTTAAACGAAGATTAGCATTATATTAAAGCAATTTCAAAAATAGCGCCGGGCAAAAAGCAGGTTATACATAACATGCTTTTTGTTGGTTTCAGCGGGTGCTGCGTTGACCTCTCTCACACTTTTGAAACTGCAGTAAATCATAGATGCCGATTGTTGCCGATACTAATCCTCAATCAAAGTGTAGATAAAATTTCTTAAAACCCGCGGGCCAGGCCGCAACAGAAATTTTATTTTTTGCGGATTTATACGAAGATCAGTATGAACTGTCTATACAAGGAAATAAAGCAAGCTCGCTGAACCTGCCTTAACTGAAACCGCCTTCCGGCGCAATGTTAATTCCATAGCATTATAACAAATCTTTTCCCAGGTTTCCATATTTTATTTAATTATTTATAAGTTTTTCACATTTTGCTGTTTTTGGACCCGTTGCAGAGGGGATTTCGGGCATTTTGAAGCACAAAACGCCCTAGATCCGCACGCGTACAACTGTGAACACCTTCGATTCTTTCTAAAACTCCATTAAAACCCAAAATAATAGTTTAGTATTTCTTTGGCTACAGGAGCGCCCATATAGCCGTGAGAACCGTGCTCAATAACTACCGCTATGGCAATCTGGGGATCCTCAGCGGGGGCAAAGCAGATAAAGACGGAGTTTTCGCTGACGCCGCTGGTCTGGGGGGTCCCCGTTTTCGAGGCGACCGTTATGGGATAATTTCCAAAATAATCCCTGGCTGTTCCCCCGGACGCGGTGGAGGCGGCCACCATTCCCTGGATTACCGTGTCAAACACGTCCCCCGCATCGGGGATGGTGGAGATCACTTCCGGCTCAAACGCCTGGATCACCTCATCCCCATTATAAGAAATAATGGAATCCACGATTTTCGTTTTCAGCAAAACGCCTCTTCGGGCAATGGTTGCGCAGTAGTTGGCGATCTGGAGGGGGGTAAACTGGTTCCTGGACTGGCCGATGGCGGTCTGAATAACGTCGCCGCGCACCCATGTTTCACCCATCGCCTCCGCGGCGGCGGGGTTGGAGCGTACGCCTTTTAAATTAGGCAATTCCAGGCCGGTGTCCTCACCAAAACCAAATAACGCGCTGTATTGGTCAAGTAGGTCAATCCCCAGGTCGTAGCCGGAATCATAATAGAATATGTTGCAGGACACCTTTAAGGCGTCCACAACACTTAGATGACCGTGATATCCCATACAGGTGGGGGAGTATCCGCTTAAATCCGCGCCGGCAAGCCGGGTGTATACCCGCTCACAGGTGCGTGTTGAGGTGGGGGTAATCACCCCTTCTGCTAACCCCGCCACCGACACCATGGGCTTAAAGCAGGAACCGGGAGCATACAAGCCCATAAGGGCCCGGTTAAAGAGGGGGTTGCCGTCGGTGTTCAGCAGCTCACTGTAATTGCTCCGGTAATCGCCGATGTCGTAGGAGGGGTAGGTGGCCGCAGCCAAAACCTTGCCGGTTGATACCTCCAATACCACCACACTGCCCGCATCGGCCTCTTGGCCCTCGCCGGGTTCGGCGTTTTCCTGCAAATAGAGAATTCTATTTGCCAGGGAATCCTGGACCATATTTTGCAGGTCGGAATCAATCGTGAGCACAATGGTGTTGCCGGGAATGGGGCTTTCGGTCACAGGCTCCCCTATAGGATTGCCGTCCTTGTCCAGCTCCACATACCGCCAGCCATTGGAGCCCCGCAGGTAGTCCTCCAAAGCGCCTTCAACGCCGCTTTTGCCAATGACGTCATTGAGAAGGTAACCATTTTCTTCATCGGTCAATCCCTTTTCGGCCAATTCCTCATATTCCTCCCGGTACAGCGGCCCCACCTGGCCGATGATGTGGGGGGCCATTGTGCCGCTGAGATACTGGCGGTAAGCCTTCTCCCCGGTATCCACACCCTGCATGGTGATCCGGTTCTCACGGATCTTAATGGTGGTATCGAAGGAGACATCCTCCGCGAAGGTGTAGAGTGTCTTGGAATTAAAGCCCTTCTGCTCCATATTATAGCGGACGCCGGCAATGACCCGTATTTGTTCGGAGGTATATTCCTCGGAAATTTTGTAGGTGACGGTCATGGCGTAGAGCACATCATCCGCAGTGGCCCACTGCTGGCGCCCCAGGCTGGTTTTCAGCTTGGATACGGCTGATTCCTCGCCCTCTATAAAGGTAAAGGGCTGTTCCATGGAGATGGGCAGCGAATCCATCCACTCCTCTCCGTTTTCTGAGAGGATTTCACTGGTCTTAAGTATAATCTCGTTGATCCGGCTCTTGTCCATCATACTGTAATCAAAGATGACCGTATAGCCGGTGCGGTTCTGCACCAGCGGCGTGCCGTTGGCGTCTAAAATCTCACCTCTCACCGCTTCCACCCGGACCCGGGTAGTGGCGCCTTGGTTTAGATCCGCCTCATATTCATCTCCCATAACTACTTGGAGCTGCATCAATTGATAGGAAAAAAATAGAAGAATGATTAGAAAAATGAATATCATAATGACTACGCGGCGAACACGCATATTTTTGTTCAAAACCCATCACCATCCAAATATTTGCTGCAACAATTATGCTTCCTCAAAGATTTCGTCCGCCTGTTTGGCCCTTACCTTGGTGTGCACCAGCTTGACCAAGAAGTAGAACACAGGGGAGACAAGTATAGTGTAGACCATGATAGGGATATACTGCTTTATAAACAGGGCCTCCCGTCCAACGTAGCCCCACATAGCGTAGTTAAAAAAGAAATCGGCCAAGCAGAAGATTACTGTGGATACCCCGCTGAGCATTAAAGCGCTCAGCACATGGGACTTAAAGTAGAATTTAATCATCAGTCCGCAGGCCACGCAGAGAATATAGAGGAATAACGCGTGAAACCCCAAAAAGGTATCCGAAACCGTTCCCCAGAAAATCCCCGATACAATGGCATAAATGCCTCCGGCCAGTTCCCCCTCAAACATGGCCACGCTGACCGTGAGGGGGATAAGCAGCAGCGGCTTCCAGCCGTTTACCAACATCAAACCCGGCGTTCCCATTATAACAAAGGTAATCATCATGAGAACTATATAGATAACCCATTTTAAAACACGAATCATCTGCCGCTTTCGCATGGAGTTGCGGTCCTGCTTTTGAGGAGAAATGGATTTAAGCTTCAGTGATTTGCTTCTCATGGCGTACTCCCCTGTTCAGGCACATCCCCGTCCGCACCTGTATCTCCGCTTTCTCCCTGCGTTCCATCGCTCCCGTTGGAAGCATCGTTACTGCCATCGGCATCCACCTCTTGGCTTTCCCGCACCTCTTCCTCTATGCCGCCTTGGCCGCGGAAGGCGGTGATGACAAAGACTTCCTTGATAGTCGTGACATCCACCACAGGCTCCACAATGGCGTACATGGAGGTGCCGGCCGTCTCACGGTTCACCTCCAGAATGGTTCCGATGGGGATGCCTTTGGGATAGACTCCCCCTACGCCCGAAGTAATGATGATATCCCCTGTACCTATAGTGGCTGAGATGGAGATGGAGAACATGCGGGTCAGCCCTCCCTCGGCAAGCTCCAGCTCCCCTTTAACAAACCCGCCGTCCAAAGACGAGATAGCATACGCGCCTACATCAATGGAGGGGTTGAGAAGGGTAATCACCTTGGCGTCCAGGTAGTTGACACTGGCCACAATCCCCACCAACCCATTGGTGGCCCGGACCGGGTCTCCCACAGAGATGCCGTTAAGGGAGCCCTGGTCAATGGTAAAGGAGTAAAACATATCCGTGGGATCACGGTTGATAACCCTGGCCGGCACCAGCTCCTGTTCATCCTCCTGTTCCTGAATGCCCACCAGATCGCGCAGCTGCTCATTCTCTCTCTTAAAATTCTCATATTCAATGAGCTGCTCTCGCAGCAGTCTGTTTTCTTCCTTTAGTTCTTCATTTTCCAGAAAATAGGCCTCGGATTTTGTAAACCGCTCAAGAAAGCTTGTGGCTGAATTGGTGATGGTGGTGGACAATTTGCGGATGGGCGCAGTAACTACCCCTACAATCTGCGAAGGCAGGTTGTCCAGCCAGCCGATTCTGGCAGCCCCCACAATAAAGCCCAACAAAAGAAACAATATAACGATCAGCAGCTTAAACCGCCGGCTGTTAAAAAATTCCTTCACCTGCATTCCTCCAGCTATCATAACCTGAAACCACAAATTCGCGGCTCATCATCTAATACTAATCTTCATTTAAATCCGCAATAAATAAAATTTCTGTTGCAGCCTACTCCGGGCGGTTTTAAGAAATTTTATCTGCACTTTGACCCAAGATTGATCCAATCATATAAAAAGGTAAACACAGAAACGACGGTGAGGACCGCCTGCCCGGCGACCCTGGAACAAATGCCCCTTCCATCTCTTGCGTTTACCTCTAACCTCATGGTTACCATTATAATATATTTTAATTAATTACGCAAAGTCGATAGCGCTTTATTCACTAATTTTGGCCTGTATATTTTTTCCGGCCGTTTCACACGAAAAGCGTGTCGGTACGTTTAATACTCCCGGCTGTCGTCAGAAAGAACCTCATGCAGGGTATCCAAGCTCTCCAGCACCTTACCGGTTCCAATCGCCACACAGTCCAAGGGGTCCTCGGCAATATTCACCGGCATACCGGTTTCCTTATGGATCAGCTCATCCAATCCTTTGAGCAGCGCGCCGCCGCCGGTAAGCGTGATGCCGTGGTCGATAATGTCCGCCGATAGCTCCGGCGGCGTTCTTTCCAACGTGGTCTTGACTGCCTCCAAAACGGAGTCCAGCGGGTCCCGCAGGGCCTCCCGCACCTCCTGGGAGGTGATGGTGATATTCTTGGGCAGACCGTCCACCAGGTTGCGGCCCTTGATATCCATCTCCCCTTCCCCTTCATAGGGAAAGGCGGAGCCAATGGTCATCTTAATAGCCTCAGCGGTACGCTCGCCAATAAGCAAGTTATAGTTCTTTTTTACATAGGCGATGATGGAAGCGTCAAATTCATCGCCGCCTACCCGGACGCTTCTCGCCGCGACAATGCCGCCCAAGGAGATGACAGCCACTTCGGAAGTGCCGCCGCCAATATCCACCACCATGCTGCCTGTGGCCTCCGCCACCGGCAGGCCCGCGCCGATGGCCGCCGCCATGGGCTCCTCTATGACGGATACGCGCTTGGCCCCGGCCTTAAAGGCCGCCTCCTTAACCGCGCGGCGCTCCACCTCAGTTACCCCTGAGGGGATACAGATAATGACCCTGGGCTTGGCGAAGTGGGTGCCGTTGAGGGCTTTTTTAATAAATATCTCAAGCATACTTGCCGTAATGTCAAAATCAGCGATAACCCCATCCTTCAGAGGGCGCAACGCTACAATTGATCCGGGAGTACGGCCGATAACTTCCTTGGCCTCACTGCCCACATACCGGACGGTATCCGTCCGGGTATCCACCGCAACCACTGACGGCTCCCGCATAATAATACCTTTGCCCTTCATAAAAACCAGTGTATTGGCGGTGCCCAAATCAATGCCGATGTCCCTTGAAAAAAGTGCCATACTCCTACCCTTCCTTTTCCCTTATGAAATCCTTAACTGCCATTTATTCAAAACCTGTGGAAATGATGCTGTCTGCCGGGAAAAGAGATAAAAAATGGCCGAATATCTTACATTTCCGGTTCCTCATCATTTGGAGCTCCCCTATAAGGGAAACCGACTGGGGCATTTTCTCCCACCATTCCCACGTATCGTGTTTCGCTTTTGAAAAATACTCCGCAATTCTATTTTTTGGTTCGCTTTGTATATTATACCTTTAATTTCTGGTTTACACAACAATTTTTTTACTGTTTGCAAAATTCTGTCATGCGTCAGGATTTGGGCGCTTATTTGTTTACATAATGTGCAAACTGCACAGCTTTCTATACATGGCCGGCAGAGGAAGACCCACCACATTGTTGTAGTCCCCCGCAATGGATTTGACAAAGAGACCGCCCTGCCCCTGAATGCCGTAAGCTCCCGCCTTGTCATAGGGTTCCCCTGTGCGGATATAATCGTGAATCTCCCGATCAGTGAGAGCATAAAATTCCACCTGGGTGGCGGCGGAAAAGGTGTGCTGTTCCCCCTTGCACAGGATGCAGACCCCGGTAATCACTTCATGGACCCGCCCCGATAAAGCGCCCAGCATAGCCGCCGCATGCTTCTCATCCTCAGGCTTCCCAAAAATTTGACCGTCAAGGGCCACCACCGTATCGCAGCCAATAATGATGTCCTCCCCATGCCCGGCCAGGATGCCGCGCGCTTTTTGAACCGCCAAAAATAGAGGGACCTCCTCAAGCGGCAAAGCCGGGTCCCACTGCTCGTCCCCCTCATAGGGAATAACCTGAAATTCCGGTATGATTCTTGCCAACAACTCACGCCTTCTGGGGGAGGCTGACGCTAAAATAATGGCCATCACTTGATTCCCCTTTTCCTATTCGCCTCTGTGAAAATAATTCTTTAGCCGTTCCGCAAGCTGGCCTGCCATTTGGCCGGCCTGCTCCTTTGGCAGGGCTTCTCCCACCTGAATCAAATATTCCGCCACACTCCACAGCTTGGCCAGCCAGACCTGCGTCCCCAGATCCTCCTTTGATCCCGCCAAAGGAAATGCCAACTCAGAGTGGATATGCTCCCAATAAATAGAGGCCAGCTCATACTCCTGCCGACCATCCAGGGAGCCCGTCCCCGGCAAGGTAATGGCCAGATCTACCGCGGGATGCGCGGCGGTCAGCCTTTCCCAATCCAGCAGAACCAGGGTTCCATCCCGCCGCATCCGCCAATTGGTGGGATTGGGGTCCCCGTGGACCCAACACACAGGCTGGAATAGGCCCTGAACTCTCTCCTCAAATTGCCGGAGCAATTCATTGGGAAGGGTTACCTCCTCCACATCGCGGAACAACTGGTCCAGCGCCTGTTTCATGGTGCTGGACCAGAGGGGAGTATATCCGGGATGAAATTGGAGGGGCCTGCCCCGGGTTTTCCCGTGAAGCCCAGCTAAGACTTCCATTTGCTCCCCATCCCCCTGCCACCGGCTTCGGGGATACTCCAAAGGCAAATATTCCATCAGCAGCCAGGGTCCCTCCGCCTCCTCAATCCCGGCAAAAAAATGGGGGATATGGGGGTGGATGGGGCTGTCCTGGCGGTTTAGGTAACTGTAGAGGCATATCTCTTGCACAGTGGAGGGCTTCGCGCAGAGGCGGCCGCGCCGGGTTTCCACCCGATAGCAGCCCCCATCTTGTTTAATGCCCTTCATATGGCCTGTTTCCTTAATTTCTCCCCACTCCAGCTCTATAGCTTGCCTGACCTTTTCAGGCAATGCTGACATACGCAAAGTCTCCACCTCCCCGAAACATTTACTTTAATAGTACCATGCAACCAATTGTGCATCTAAAACTAAGGCGCAAGTGTTTTTATTGAGCTAAGATTTCTATAATAACGCAAAATGGGCACTTTCGATAATTGATTTCATTTGACATAAGCAAAAAGGGTGTCCGGCGGGGTCAAACATAACCCTCCAATTATCAGAAAACTGCTCATCTGCGATTGTGGCTCCACAATGGATTGCATATTGAACTGCTTTTTCCAAATCATTAACGGCGAAGTCAAGATGCGCCATTTGCTGTTGCGCTTCAGGCTCTTCCGGCCACACGGGTGGTTTATACTCGGGGTTTCGTTGAACCAGTATGCCAGGATATGTCCCCTGCTGCGTTCCCGGAGCGCCTACACACGCATATTCTTCATCGGCAAACATTATTTCCCACCCCAGCAACGCCGCATAGAATTTTGCTAATTCATTCGGGTCTTTGCAATCCACTGTAAATGAGTACATTTTGATTTTCAGTTCATCATCCATAACGCTGATACCTCCTAATATAAATATTGTTCGTTCATCTTATACGCCTCAGCTAAATATTTTTCATTATACCACAGGGCAATATCGGAATCCATCAGAAGTATATTGCTTGAATAGTATTTTTACAACGGCAAAAAGGGCTTTATCAACAACCTGAATGTGGAAAAGTTTACTTTTTGATAGTATAATAAGGACATGTGGCCGGAGAATGAAAATAAAGATGTTCTATTCCATCAACCGGCAATTATGCAAGGAGGTGCATCCATGCGCCAGCAAATAATAGAAGCTTTGAAGGAACGCTATCTGGAGGACCCGCGGGTATATGCCCTGTGGCTGGAGGGTTCGGATGGGTTGGGCCGGTCGGACCAGTACTCCGACCTGGATATTTGGATGGATGTGGAGGACGGCCGGGAAGGGGCCATCCTGGATGAGTGCGAAGAGCTGCTATCCGGCTTGGCTCCTTTGGATTTGACGGACCACTGTCACCACCCTCACCCAAAAATCTTCCAGCGCAATTTTCATCTGGCAGGCACCTCCCCCTATTTGATGGTGGATCTCTGCATCCAGAGCCACAGCCGGGGGCGGGAGGGTTGTATCTTTATGGAGGGCGATGTGGCCGAATTCCCGCTGATTCTCTTTGACAAGGCCCAGGTCATTGCGATTATCCCCGCGCCTGACCCCCATTGGAGGGAAATCGGGGAGGTATACCACAACCTCCAGAATGTCTTTCAGCAGCGCTCCAGGGCAGTGAAATATATTCGGCGCAATCAATTTATAGAAGCCAGCGCCTATTTTGACAAATATGTCCGCCAGCCCTTGCTGACAATGGCCAGGCTACTTTATACCCCCCATCACCATGAGTATGGCCCTGTCCATATCTCGGTTCACCTCCCAGGCGAATTGGTGACGGAGCTGGAAAGGCTTTATTCTATAGCCTCCATAAAGGATATAGAGAACCGAATGGCGGTGGCGGAGCGGTTATATCAGGATTTGTGCACACAGTTGGACGAGATGTTAAGCGGGAAGGAGTAGCTTGAGGAGATTTTGTCCGCGCATTCCAAAACATGTAACCCAGTTTGTATTATTTGTCGATAAACATATTTTAACTCTTTGATTTTTGAGAAAAATGGTGTATTATATTTATGTTACCCACGGCGATAATTCATTTGATAAATTTATCCATCCGCTATCCTAATAAGCTTACCGGTTAATAATATAAGACTGTGGTCCGCAGACCCGCAAGGAGAGAGCGCCTTTGCCCAGATATAAACTGAAACGGTTGTTTTTACTTATATTGCTTCCCATTTCACAGTTGCTGGTGTTTATAGCAAAGAGGAACCCGGAAGCGGTGGAAAAATATTACTCGCAAGGCTTTTATGCAGTGTTGTCCTCGGCTATAAACACACTCACTTGTTTTGTGCAGTTTTCCCTGGCTGAGTTGGTCGTTATCGGGGCGATTTTGTTGCTTATCTTTTACATAATTGCCACTATAATCAAAATAATCAGAAACCCAAAGAAGAGAAAATTCTACCCTTTCTATCTGTTTTTGGTAAATGTGGGGACAATTGGTGCTGTGCTTGTCTTTGTCTTTACTATCTTTTGTGGATTAAATTATTATCGCGTCTCCTTTGCGGAACACACCGGATTGATGATTGCTGATTCCACGACCGGCGACCTTTATGAGCTGGCGAATATGCTGGCCCGGGACGCCAACTCCTACCGTGACCAGGTGGCGGAGGATGAGGCGGGGGTTATGGTCCTTGCCTCCGGAGACAGCGCCGATGCTCAAGCGGACGCTTTTGATGAGGCCAGAAAGAGCATTAACCAACTCACCAAGGATTATGGCGTTTTGGGTGTGGGCAGTATGTACTTCCAGCCTAAGCCGGTACGTTTCTCCTCTGTCATGTCCCAGTTTGGCTTGTTGGGCATCTTCTTCCCCTTTACATATGAAGCCAATGTAAATGTGGATGTCCCCGATTATATTCAACCCGCCGCCATGGTGCATGAGCTGGCCCACCTGCGTGGGTTCATGCAGGAGGAGGAGGCTGAATTCATCAGCTACCTGGCCTGCGTGGCCAGCGGAAACGCCGATTTCCAGTACTCAGGTACCATGATGGCGCTGCGCTACACCCTAAACCAGCTTTACAGCGACAGCCCCGAGCTGTACCAGCAGGTGTATGATTCGCTCAGTGATGGCGCTCAAGCCGACATGCAGGCCCGGGCAGCCTATTGGCGCCAATACCAAGGCGTGGGGCAGGCCATCTCCACCATGGCCAATGACGTTTATCTAAAAGCCAACGACCAGCCCAGCGGCACCAAGAGCTATGGACAGATGGTTGACTTACTGCTGGCGTACTACGCAGAGTAAGAGCGGGTGTAAAATTTTTGAATGTATGCTATGGACTGAACAGCAAAAGCCGCAACAAAGTTGCGGCTTTTGCTGGAATCCCTTCGTTTCGTATGGCAAAAACAAAGAAGAAGTAAGGATTCTATATATAGGCCGTGCTTTATGGAGGGTAAAGCACCTGTTCATAAGCGTTTGACGACAATATACTTACTATTCCGAAGCATTTAGTGAGGTTATGCCCAATTCCCTTACTCTTTGCTTATATCATAGCAAAGAGGGTTGTCGATGTCCATCATATTTTGTAAATATATCTACCTAAATATAGCCAAATAATCCATCGGAAGTTTAGCTGTTTCCGCAGGGTCTTGCTTTTATATATTGATCTCTCCAACAGTGGAAAAAGCAAAAAAGGATGCCGCCCTTCAGCGCAAGGCGGCACCCAACGGTCGACGCAGAGATTCGACACACCGATCTAATACACTCTTCAGCCCAATATCTAATATCAGGACACCAATTATGTACTAACCTATCCTTATTATAAATCGAAGTCTGGCCTTGTGTCAACCTCTTCTTTCAAATATTGACAAATTAGTGTCAATGGCCTCGACAATCTTCTCATAATTGCTCTCAGTAATGGTAGCTACCGGGGTCAGGGCCAACCGGCTCTTGCTGATAACCCGGATCTGCGAGATATTTACAACGCCATAGATATTGTATTTGGAAGTGGGTTCAAGCTCCAAGGGAATGTCATAAAACCGCAGAGGGGTCATAATGATCTGGGACCCCCGCCGGTCCTCCAGATAGAGCTGCCCGTCAATATTTTTAATACTCCCCTGCTGGAACGAGGTGATGGGCGCTATCAGCGTAATTTTCGCGTGTGCATTACCCACATTGTTCTGCAGGATCACCACAGGGCGCCTGCCGTCCTGCTCACTGCCGATATTCTGGCCCAGCTCGCAATAAAAAATTTCCCGCTGCTTGACCATTCGCGGATGAGGGGCCGCATGGAGATCAAATTTTTTATTGGCCCATTTTGCCTGGCGTAACCGGCTCTCCAAGGCCGCAAGATATTTTTGCTCATCCTTCATAGGCTTGAGCATTTTTTTCTCTAGATCAGCTAACTCCCCCCTAATCTCCTCCTGGAGCATCGCTATCCTAAAGTCCATTTCCTCTTTTTCCATACCAAATTCCATACCTTTACAGATCATTTTTATTCACAAGTATCCTGTTATATTCTCTAATCATAGTATGCTTTTTTGTCTAATTTGTCAACAAAGATACATTTTTCCTATTGGCACCGGAAATGCACACTTTCGCGGAATCACTAACCTAAAACAAACGGCTGCCTAGGTATTTTATGATACTATACAGAACAGGCTTGCCTTTCTCATATGGCATAAATTTCCACATCTGAACGTAAGCATGATATATCTATATTGGGTGAAAGGTGTGGCCTTTTTATGCATAGGAAAATAAAGCAAAGGAATCCCACGACGCCGTTTTTGTCAATTATGATTATTTTTATATTTATGGGGATTATGGCTTGGGTGTGCACTCCAAATTCCAGCGACAAATTATATCTATTCTCAGCCATCTCCCTTTACCCTCAAGCCAGGAAGGAACTCTTGTCTGCCGAGATTGATACCGATCTCGGTACCGATGCCAATATGACCGATTCCCATGCGCTGGATGCAGATGTGTACTACAATGACCCTATGGGACATGGCGCGGAGGCGGCGGAGCATGCCGATGAGGCCCTTGCGGGAATCATAGCCGGCGGAGAGGCCATAAACAATGAGGAGGGACTCGTCGCCCAGGAGGGAAACCAGCTGCCTTTCGGCAGAGCCGCAGTGAATAACAGCCAATATGCTAGCGGGACAAGCAAGGATATCCGTTACGGCAACGGCTATCTGCGCAATTACTCCAGCGAAAGCAATGAAAGCGTTTTCACCTACGCCTCCACGGAACCGGAATACAATATCCTAAAAAACGGACTGCCCCAAGTCCTTATTTACCACACCCACACCACAGAATCCTATTTGCTGGAGGACTCCGGCAGCTATGACACTTCCTACACAGGGCGGAGCAACAACCCTGAGGAAAATATGGTGCGGATAGGTCAGGAAATCGTGGACCAGCTCAACGCGGCCGGTATTGTGGCCGTCCACGATACGCAGATTCATGACTTTTCCTACAATGGCAGCTACAACCGCAGCCGCCAAAGCGTGCAGGAGTACCTTGACCAGTATCCAAGCATTGAGATTGCCTTGGATATCCACAGGGACGCCGTGACCCACGACGACAGAAGCATTGAAAAGGCCACCGTTATGGTTGACGGCAAGGCCGCCGCCCAGGTGATGATTATTGTGGGATATAGTGATGTCCCCAATTGGCCGGTAAATCTGCGCCTGGCCGCGCGGCTACAGGACCGCATGGAAACCCTGTTCCCCGGACTAACCCGGCCGCTGATGATCCGGGAAAGCTTCTATAATCAAGATTTAACCGATGGATCCTTGCTCATTGAGATCGGCATGCATGGAAACACCCTGGAAGAAGCCATCTATTCAGGCCAGTTGGTGGGGGAGGCCATCACCTCATACTTGGAGGAGATCGCCAACTGATGGCGCTAAAGGAAAATGGCGCGGCCGGCTGCCACATTTGCAGGACCTGTTACATATTATAAGCCTCCGCTTAAACCGCTGCAAACAGCTGTGTGGGCGCGGCAGCTTTTCCCTGTGTTAACCATAGGTTTAACACAGGGAACTTGTTTTTTAATAGGATTAATCTTATAATATTAAGTGTATTTATGCAGAAGCCCGTTCCTGAGAAAGAAGGACTGTGATGAAATTTCCCTCCAATTTGCACACCCACACCACCTTTTCCGACGGTAAGAACACCCCTGAACAAATCATACAAGCAGCTTTAGAAAAAGGGTTTATATCCATTGGTTTTTCCGACCACTCCGACAGCCCTGATATCACAGATTATTTTGATTTTCCCAGGGACAACCTGTGCAACTATTGCCGCCATCTGGACCAGTTAAAGGAGGCCTACCGAGACCAGATTGAAATCTATACCGGGGTGGAATGGGATTACTACACCGACCCTGATTATCACAGGGGGGACCTGCGCTTCGACTATGTGATTGGCGCGGTACACTACGCTTATGATCCGCGCTACTCAAACAAACATTATACCATAGACGGTCCGCTGGAGCTGCTAATGCCCGCTGTGGGCCAAATGACCTCTGGGATCAAAGGCCTTGTCCAAAACTATTATGAAGGCGTAACGAATCTGGTCCTGGAAAAACAGCCGGATATTGTGGCCCACTTTGACCTTATTCGAAAAAACAATGCCGGCAACAGGCTATTTGATGAGCAGGACGGCTGGTACCGGGACGCTGTGAATCAAGCTTTAGACGCCATCCAGCGGCAGGGCGCCATCGTGGAGCTCAACACCGGCGGCATATACCGGGGTTATACGAACCTGCCTTACCCTTCTCCCTTTATTTTGGAGATGATAAAGGAAAAAAGTATCCCTGTTACTTTGGGCTCGGACTCACACACCATCGAAAGCCTGGACCACTACTTCCCTGAGGCCTTAGAAATCCTGAGGGGAAAGGGGTTT
>Ga0153942_1000404_pt1 | contig 16728 bp, 23 predicted proteins | sample TSNJ026MetaG_FD_104731 | JGI IMG/M metagenome (GOLD analysis project Ga0153942, IMG submission 104731) | Attine ant fungus gardens microbial communities from New Jersey, USA - TSNJ026 MetaG | ecosystem: Host-associated > Fungi > Mycelium > Unclassified | place: USA: New Jersey, Brendan T. Byrne... | reverse complement strand
TTCAGCGCGGTACCCATGGCAGTTGCTACGGACCTACCAAAAGAGGAGGACTCCGCGCCCATAGCTCGGAAAGCGGCCCTGGAGCTGTTTTCTATTTCGCTGATGTCGGCTCCCAGGTTGTTGACGGCGGCGCCCGTGTCTTGGGCGCTGTCTGTGGCTTCATCGAGCGCGTTGGACAATACGCTGGTCCCGACGGCCGCGTCCGACATGGCGGTCTGGAATGATGCGCCGATTTGCCAGCCACTCTCCTCGGCCGTCTGCGCCTGCTGTGTAACGCTATCAAGCCGGTCAATTACTGTTTCCAGCCTTTGTATTGATTCCTCCAGCCCAAAGTCCAGGCCAAAGGTCATTTCCCGGCTGTCTGCCAAAGCTCCTCACCTCCTTTGCGGCAAAAAAATAGCAGGTGTCCGGTTGGACAGCCTGCTATTTTCTGCGTTTTCGCCATTCTTCATTGTAGAGGACGCGGGCCTCGACAGCCTCTTGGTATTCTGCCAGGTCCATGGCTTTCAAATCAGCATAGGGAATACCGGCACCGGAGTAAACCATGCACCAAAACTCCTTATTCCTCCGCGCCCGTCGTTGTGCTGCTGCTGGGCTTCTTTCCCGGTCTAAGAAATTTCTCGATCACACCCACCAGGAGCTCCGGTGTTTCTATATCCTCTCTGGCGTCAAAGTACGCCATACCCTCGGTTTTGACCTCTGCCGGCGAAATGATAACATTCTTGAACAGGGTGTCCATGTACGTCACCAGGTCCCGCTTCCCGCCGCCACCGGCGATATTGCAATCGGCATTCAACTGAAAATACCAGGTGGGGGAAACACTCTGTAATTTGAACGTCTGACCGTTGACGGTCTTTTCTTCTTGTCTGGCCATATACTTACGGTAGCCCCTTTCTGACAATGATTTAGGTTTGGGGGGCCAAAAGGCCCCCTCCGATTTCCGGCCGCTCACCGGCCGTTACCTGTATTCCAGGCGTGGGATATACACGGGGACATTGACCGTGCTCGCCTCTTTCTGGGCGTTGTAGTCGGGCATCTTCGTGATGCGGCAGTTTTCCGCATTGACAAATACCTTGCTGTCGTCGTTGGCATCCGAGATCGTAAGCGTGAAACGCTTGCGGCTCTGTGCGAGCTGACGGAGCTTGGGAAGGGATGCGGAGGTGCTCATAAGGGGAATGGTGGCGGTTGCGCTCTCGTTGGCGTTCTCACTGTATGTGGTGTCACCCTTGACACCAGTCTGGGTTGTGACCCGATCCTCGTTGGCGACAATGTTCACCACGCCGTCGGTAGCAAACCCCGTGAGGGCGGTGCCGGCTGCGGCGACCGTGACCTTTTTCGGGTCCCATCCTGTAACCTGTTCAGGCATTATTTATCCTCCTTCCTAAATTAAAGGGTGGCCTTTAGCGTACCGGTCACCTTGACGCTATGTACCGCACCTTCGAGCTGGGCTTCCCAGACAATATCCGGGATGCGCCTGGAACGGGCCTCGTCGTCGGTGGCGTCGGCCCGCTTGGGAACCTCCACCGTGTAGACGCCGCTCTCGCTCTCCGTATCCAGTGCAATGATGCCCAGTTCCACGGCCCGGTTTAGGGCCGAGAACACGGCCGAGGCGACCAGCGCAAAACCTTCATCCGTATAGGGCACCTTGTTGTTGGTGAGGAATACGGAATAAAGAGCCTCGCGCATATACTGTGTGATGTAGTCGGCACCCAGCACAACGTCGATAAACTCGCCGTTGGCGCAGGTGCCGTTCTTGATGTACTGCTTTTTGTACTCCTCCGCCAGAAAGTTGAAGTTCTTCTCCTCCAGCGCGTCCTTCTCGCCCTCGGTGAGATCGGGAAGGGCGAGGCCGTCCGGGGTCTTAAATTTCCAGGTAACGGAATACGGATAATTAGGACCAACATTCCCAACGTAGGCAGCGTCGGCCTCCTCATTCAGATGGTCAGTGTAAACAATGACCACGCGGGCGTCGCTGCACTCCAGGTCCTTGTTGTCGGTCTGGGCAAAGTAGAACTTGCGGTGATCCTCCACGCCGGCACCGAGTTGCGCCTCGGTCGGTTCGGTGGCTTTTGCCCAGGCCGCCAACGCCTTGATATACTCATCCTCGTCCTTATCAGTGAGGATGATATACCAATCGTCGTTGATCTCCCGCAGCTCCTCAATGGAGGCGATCATGTCGGCCGGGCTCGTCGGTGTTTCAATTCCGGCCAGCTTGACCTTGCGGATCAGGGTGGTAGCGAGGGTGTTTGGCTGATTGAACATCTTGTCAGCCTTGTGGTGGATTTTGCTATCCTCGCCGTAGTCGTCAGCAATGACATCCAGGTCCCGGTACACCTTCAGTTCTTTTCCACCTTGGGTACTCAAAAGCAGAATGTCTAAAGCCTCCGATGGCCGAGGTTTAGCATCAATCTTTGTGTATACAATTACATCCCGCGACATGCTTTTCACTCCTTCTTAATTCGGTAATCTGTGGCAATCTCGTCGCGCCTCGTGTCGGTCCTCGCATACCTTACCCGAACATCGAAACCATAGCGTCGGGCGGCCTCGTCGATCTCCAACACTGTACGATTGCCTACATTCATGACCTCCAAAACAACAACGCCCTGGAGCGAAAGTTCAAAATAACCTACATGCAGAAACCAGCCAACAGCTTTTTCAGCCATGGCCTGCGCCTCGTCGTCACCAAAGATGTAGACATCGTTTTCGTAGCGGTTAAGGCTGCAAGCCACAAAACTGAATATGGCCTCCGCCTGCTCTGTGCGGGTGTTCAGGAGGTATGCGGTATCGTCCGCAGTCCCCTCCACGAGCCTGTTGATATAGTTTCCCATCCCCCCTTTGTTGATATAAGGGGCTGTGGGCGTATACGCCATAAAAGGGTAATCTGGCTCTGGCTGCACCTGCTCGGAAAGAACAACGGGCCGGCCGAGATAATCGGCCAGCCTACTCGCCAGTAAATTCCGCAGCTCCACATTTATCATTTGGGCCTGCTCCCCCCTTTCCGCTCGACAATATACCGCTTAACACCATGGATGGGGGTGTGGTCCAATACTTCTTTGACCGTATAGGTCGCGTTGTCCAGGGTGTCCCGAAATTGCGCTCCAGCATACAGTTTGTGTCCATTAGTATACAATATCTGAGAATTGAGGGTAAAGGTTCCAGCAATGGAATATTGCAAGCCCTTACTAATTGGGGCAAGCGTACCTTTGAAGGTTTTGGACTTCTTTTCACCCGGCGCCCACTGGCCGCCCTGTCCCTGTTTAAAATCGGCTTGTGTTTCCAGGTCGATCATGTCACGCATAAGGCCGTCCGGTATTTTTGGCTGTGCAAACTGGATCATTCCTCCGTCACCACCTTGTAGGTTATCGAATTGCGAAGCCTGCCACTGTTCATCAGTGGGGATGTTTTCCCCGGATCAGATGAAAGCGTCAGGCTACTCTTGGGCGGCTCCAGGCTGGAGAAATATCGCTTGATGATACCAACGGCCGCCATGCCTACATGGTCGGCGGCCTGCTCTGCGGTCCATTTCTCTTTCAGTACACCCAGGAGCGCCCGTTTACAGGCTTGCGCCAAGGCATCTTGGCTATTGTCATATCCTCCACGGATGAAGCTGCGCTCCGGGATTGTCACAGATGGAGTTAGCCAGAAAAGGCACTCAATGGTTCCTTTGTTCTTGCCTCGCTTTATTTCGCGGGCAAGGAATACGTTGCCGGTGTCTGCTTTATGAACAAACAGGTCGGGGAAGTCGGCCGCCCGTTTCCCTTTGGCTTTTGGGGAAATGGGGATGGTGAGGTTTTTGGCTTTTTTAGCGGTGATGGTGGCGCCGTATTCGTGAACGCCGGCGATCATCAAGAGCTCGCTATCCTCGTCCCCCTGAATACCAACTTTGATACTTATGTGGCGGAGTTTCTCCAGCTCTGCCTTTATGCGCTTGATTTCCGGGCTTACAGGATCGTTTACTCTCATATCATCACAACCTCGCGTATCGGCTTATGGTCGCCATCCAGCTCGGCCGGGGCTCCTTGTCGAAGGTCCAGGACACATCTGCCAGGGAAAAGGCAGCGAGGCCCTGCGCCCCGTTCATGCGGATGGAGAACTCCTGTTCCACAATACCCCACACAACTGACTGGAGGTCGTCTGGCAATGTTGCGGGGGTTTCCTCGGTGGCGTCTTTGGGCAAGACATAGCCGGCTGTATAGCGAACCTCCAGATACCTCCTGGAGGCAATATAATCATTCGCCAAGCCCGCGCGGTAACCTCGGAATATCCAGCCATCGTCTTTGTAAATTGCGCCGATCATCCCGGTCATGGTAAAGTCGTAGGTTTCCTTTGGAATTTTTTTGTTGCAGGTGGTGTCCTTAACGTACTTTACCTCAATGATCGGCCATTGCTGGAGTACCAGTTCCTGGTCCCCGGAACCGGGGAGCCGTTCAATGTGCTCTGTCTTGCCCAGGGTGCGCCCGGTCTGAGTTTCCACCCATTGAGAGGCCGCATTGATAAGGCGGATAAGGTTATTGTCCACCCGCTTCATTACCTCCACCTCGGCAGGGTCCGCATCAGCGGCAAGCGCCGGGATGTCCAGCAGCTCCTTCACGGCGTCAAGCGTCGTGAGAGCGTTGTCGTTCAGTTTGACGGCCATGAGAAAAACCCCCTAACACAAAAATAGTAAGAGGGACGGCTATTTGCCGTCCCCCTGCTTGTCGCTGTCCCCCTGGCCGGTCTTGGCCTGGTTGCCTTTAGCCTCCTGTGCGGAGTCTTTCTTTTTGTTCTGCTGTGGCCTCGGTGCTTTGAATTGACGCATGGTATTATCCTCCTTACACCGGTACGGCGCTGTTGTCGCCCAGGGCCACCGCATACTCGGCCGTGACGCCTGCGGACGGCTGCGGGATGATCTTGATATACTGCTTGCAGCCCAGTAGGTCCAGGTCGATGTTGTAGGTCTGGTCCTGCGCCACGGTACCGCCGGCGCCATGCAAGAAAGCCATGGTGTCGGTGATATCCTCAAAGGTGCCGGCCTCGGTGTCGCAATGCTGGACTTTGAATTTCAGCACCGGGTTGCTACCCACCGCCGTCACGGTGGCCGCGACGACGGCGGAAAGGAAGCCCTGGCGGTCGATAACATCATCACCGGACAGGGCAGGGATAACGCGAATGTTGGACAGTGTTGCGCGTTTCATGAGATTACCTCCTTATGTTCTGAGGGCGGCTATATTACCGCACCTTCAAGTTTACGATATGGACAAAGCTCTCGGCATGACGGACACCGACGTCAACATACATCAGGGCGCGGGTGCCGGCCAGGTTTTCCTCGAAAGCGTTATGGACAACGCCGTCCTCATCGGTCCAGCTACCGTCCAGGGTGGTGTAGGTTTCGAGGCCCATCTGCTCACCGACAATCGCGTCCGCCCAGTTTCCGAAGATGGATTCGGTGTAACCGTCCTGGGTGGTGGGAATCTGGTTCGAGACTTTGTACGGGAAGCCGGCAAACTTGCCCGTGTTCATTTCGTCGCGGTAGATGTAGGCGCCGGTGGTGGTTTTGAGGTTCATGTAGTGACCTTCCATGGCGCTGTTGAAGGTCCAGCCAAGGTGTAGGTCGTCCACGTTCTTTTCCAGGACCTTGGAGCGCACGAAGATCGGGAAGTCTGCCGTCACACGGCCCTGGTTATCGGCAAATTCATTGCCAATGGTTTTAGCGTCAATTTTCTCCACACCCTTGGTCTTGGTGATACCTGTGGGCTGGAACTCGTTGCCGCTTCCGAACATGCCGCCCCAATCAATACCGAGCTGCATACGCCTGGTGAGATCGTTCGCAAACATCTGATCCGCCGAGTAGTTGGTGGACATCATCAGTTCACGGGTCTGGGCTACAATAGCCTCCAGACGCTTGGAGAACAGCTTCAAGCTGCCGAAGGTGGGCTGGCTGGTTTTGATCTTCCGAGCCTCACCGCCCCAGGATGCACGGGCCCCGGAGGTCATTTTCGGCACGTTCAGATTGCCGTTGGGCATGGGCAGCTTCTGGGCGCCGAGCTCGAAAAATACGGTCTTGGCGTAGAGCAGCTCGATGATCTCATTCAGGTAAACCTCCGGAATCAGGTAGCCGCCCCCGGTGGGACTGGTGGCGCTCAATGCCTTAAACTCGCGGGACATGTCGGCGTCGTCGTAGTGCTTCTTGGCATAGTAGGCGGCCGCCTCCGGGTCATGCCGGCCAAACACATCCAGGCACTTGACTGCACGGGCAAGCTGGATATGGGGGGACAGTTTTTTCTTCTGGCCTCCCTTGCCGGCGCCGCCGCTCCCAAGGTTCAGGTAGATGTTGCTGTACTTGCGCTCTGCAACGGCCGGCTGGCGAGAAAGGCGCTGCTTGGCCTGGCGAGAGGTCTGACGGGCTTTGCCGCGCCGTTTTTCCTCGTCGTTGTCCTTGTCCTCGTCGTCGTCCTTACCCTCGTCCTCCTGGTCGTCCTTGTCCTCGTTGTCAGGATCGTCGTCGTCCTTGAAGCTTTCATCCTCGACATAGCCCTCCATGACTTCCTGGACGGCCTCCACGATCTCCTCCGTGGTGATTTCACCCAGGTCCTCACCATCTTCCTTGCGGGACTTGCGCTTTTCCTCCACGAGCTCCAGGGCCTCCTCGATGATGTCCGCAACATTAACGGTATCATCTTTGCGGCCCTTCTCGAAAGCGTCCGCCTCCTCATTTTTACGAAGGGCCTTTTCAGTTTCCTCCGCGATAAGGCTTTTCAGGTCGTCCAGGCCCATTTTGATGGACTTAGAACTCGAAGCCCCGGAGTCGTTGCGGTTGCGGTTCTTGAAGTAGTTTTGGGTCTGACTCTTTTGTCTGCTCATTTTTGCTTACCTCCTATAACGATTTCAACTTGTGAGTGCTTGCGTTTGAGCCCTCGACGGGGCACAAAAAGGGCAGGGCGGGATTGCTTCTTGCTTTCCTGCTCTGCCCGAATAACGGAGTCTATGGCCTGGCTCGCGGTCAACATGGAGTCTCGCGCTGCTGCCAGGTGTTTCAGCCCGGCCGCTGTTAACTGCTGTCCGGACCAGTGGGCGCCTGCCACTCCTTTGGCTATGGCGTCGGCGCTGCTTGCCACAAATGCGGCGTCCTTGTAACCTGTAATCATGGCTTTGGCGTTCATTGCCCAGGTGACGACCGATACTTCCCACAGTATCAGTTCGGTTAGGTGCCGGACTTCACCCTCGTAATAAAAGCCGTCCTCCGCAACGTCGTACCCGATGGAAAGCTCGTTGAGCACACCGTCTCGGATAAGGATTTTGACATCCTTGCCCATGCTGGTGTCGCTGATCTTCCCCTCGATGTAGAGGTCCTTTTTCTCCTCGCGGAGCTCCACCGGCCGACCGATGGGCAACCATTGGTCGTTGTGGAGCGCCAACAGTTTGACGCGGCTCCAGTCCTTCAGGGTCTTGGTAAAGGCGCCGGGCTCGATGATATCATCCCCGGAGTCAATATTCCCGAACACGGCCGCTCTGCCCTTAAAAATTCCCTGCTCCTCGTCGTACTCCTCCGTCTTGAAGCGAAGGGTTTTATGTTCCCTCAACAGATCACCACCTTTCGATGAAATATATAAAGGCTACCGGGGGCAGCCCTTGACCGGGTTTAATAGTCACCAGCGAGCACATCGCACCGGCAGCCAACGACCTTGGAAGCGTCGGTGCACTCGGGGTCGCCAGGGTAGCGCAGACCGTTGGGAAATGTCTCATCTATGGGGACGGTTTTTCCGTGGACGCTCTTGCAGCTCGGTCTAACCTTGCCATCTCCGACGGTAAGCCAAGTCTTAGTGGCCATACCGCCGGCTTTCAGCATATCCATGTTGCCCGCCATGAGGCTGGTGTGTGTCTCGGTCTGTGCGATCACACGCGCGCGGCCGGCGGTGGTGTTCATTTCCTGCTGGATACTTCTGCTGATTGTTTCGCGGGTGTCGCCGGCCTCAATGCCGTCGGCTACAATCCTGCCCACACTGGCCTTGGTAGTGTCCTCGATGTGCTTAATACGGGCACCGCCGCGCAGCTTTGCAAAGCTGTAAAGCTCCGGCCGATCAATTGCCATCCCATACGCTTGCTTTGCAACGTCGGCTCCTTTGCTATATGTCTCTGCCCACAGGGGCTTGAATAGGGCCTCCAGGAGTTTTGCTTCACCGCCCCAGTCAATCAGGCTAGTAACAAAATCATCTGCAAAGGCGTTGATCTCCTCGCGGGTCGCCTGGGGGTGTTGTGTCAGCCAATCATCAATAGGCGTCCAGACATCCGTATCCGCCTTACTGCCTCCGGCCAGGGCCTTGCCGATCCGCGCCTCCTGTTCCTTGAAGTATTTCTTTGTGGCAACCTCAAAACGCCGCTCCTGCTCCCTCCGGGCGGCTGCCATGCTTTTCTGGAGAGCCTGACGCCTGGCGATGGCTTTCTGTTCCCGGTTCGGCCTGTGGCCCTTGGGGAGCTCGATGTCGCCCAGGTCTATGGTACCGCTGCCGTCCAGGTCGTCTGTCTCGGCCGGCTCGTCGCTGAATTGCAGCTCTGCCATGTCGTGGCTGACGGCCACAGGGTCTTGGTCCGCCCGCACAAAAACGTCGGAGAATTGGGTCTTGTAGATGTCGCCGCCCTCTACCTCGTCCATGTCCAGGAGTACCCGGCCCTCGTTCTTGGTGAGCAGGCCGGCGTTCCAGCCGTCTATGGCCTTGGTCTTATCAAACTCCTGGTTGCGCGGTACAATGTCATCAAAACGCCAAAACAGGTCAGGGCCGAAATACGGCATGATCTGCTGGTTGATGGCGTCCTCGCGCTCCCGCAGGCGCGGCATCAGGACGTTTTGGGCATAAATAAACTGAGCAGCCTCCGAGGTTGCCCGGTTGCTGCTCTCTGTGATGCCCATTATTTCACGGGGCATGTTGAAGTGCTCCAGGGTGGCGTCACGGGTGCGAACACGGCCCTGGAGCATATCCATGTCCTTCATGTTGTCCATCAGCTTGTGGACGGTAACATCCCCATTGACGACGGCCACACCGTGGGAATTTAGGAACCCTTTGAATCGCTGGCGCCAATCGGCCAGGAAGCGGCGGCGCTGCTTCTCGTCGCTGTTCGGCATGGCGATAAGGGTTGACGGAGTGGCATCGTTGTGGAAAAACTTCTTTTGGAACTTGGCGGCATATTCGTCTATCTCGATCTCGTCCGCGATAGACTCCGCCTTGCCCAGGCCCCGCTTGTAGGGGTCCAACGGGTTAAGGGTTTTCATCACAAAGATGTCGTCAACAGAAACATGGAGCAACATGCCGTTGGTCAGGCGGATTGTGTAGAACGGGAAGCCGGCATAGGGAACCATCTGGACCCAATGTGTGGGGATGGGCCACAGTTCCGCCGGCCGGCCCAGGAGGTCGCGCTCCATGAGGAAATAGCCCTCGCCCTTGATGTCCTGGTATATCTGTGCCAGACGCCATAGTGCGGAGGATGTGAACTCGTACAGAGGGTTGGGGTTCATCCAAAAATCCAAGAACGGATGGACCAGGATTTCCTTCTCGTTGCCGTGGCGGTCTATCTGGAATAGCTTGCCCTCCGCGTAGGACAGATCGCTTGCAATACGGTCCACCACCTGGAGGCGGGGATTTTCCCCGAACGCCTTAAACCAGTCATAGGAGTTTTTGTCCGGGGGCGTGGTCCATCTGGGAAGCATCGAGCGGCTGTTGTAGGCGGCCCCGTCGTAGAGATTGTGGACGCCGCTGCGCCTCTTACTGAATAGTGCCACCGTCCCTCACCTCGCCATCTGCGACGCTAGTATCTGTGGGATCAACAGAGGCCGGGGCTGCTTCATTCTCGGCCTTGGGCTTGCCGCCATAGATACCGGCGGCCCTCCTGGGCTTGCTGGCTGCGGCCTTGGCCGGCATGGGCTCTTCTGCTGGCTTTGCTACGGATACGCAGGTCATGGCGGCATTTTCCGCCTTGGCCGGGTCAATTTTGTTTTTTCGGGCCCAGGCTTTCCTGGCCACGGCTTCGGTGGCGCCATACTCTACAAAAAACTGGCCGTCGTGCTCAATCAGAAATTTAGGTGTCCGCATGGTGATTATCTCCTTTCGGTTAGAACGTCAGTGAGTAGTCGCTGGTGGTAGGCTCATATAAGGCAAGCGCCAAGGCGTCCCCAAAGTCCGGGGAGGTGGCTCCGCGCTTTTTCATGGCCTCTTTGCGCTCCAGGACAATTTCTCCGTCGCTGTTGATGGTGTACTTCCGGTTGGATAGCTGGGCGATCTGCTGATCGTGGTAATAAAGGGTCAGGGTTTCGTTATACAGCCCCTTGTGGATTGTCCCCCACATAATGCCGGTGCTGTTGGCGTATTCCACGGGGTCGTCCTGGCTGATCTTCCCTCCGGCGCCTCCAAAGTGGCACTCGTGCGCGGTACATGGGAGCTTGCCTTGGTCCACCTGCTCATTCAGGCGGTCGTACACTCCGACACCCAAGCCGTCGCAGTCAACCTTGACGTGGATATCGGCCGAGGGATATTCCTGGGCGTATCGCTTCACCATGGCGGCTACGTTGCCGGTGAGCTGCATGGTGTCGTTGTGGTGGTAGCTTTCGGGCTTCTGTTGGACTGATTTGTCAAAGACCGGACATATAACGCTATCATCATCACCGAAGCGAGCAACGTCCACGCCGATATCGATACGGTAAGGATAAAATACCGGGGGCTCCTTCTTGCTGGCCTTCTCCACCCAATCCAGGGGGATAAAGCTGTCAGGCAGGGCTTTTGGAAATTCACCCGCAACGCGGACCCGGAACACGTCGGAGTCCTCACCAAACATGTCAATGATCGTCTGGATGAAGGCGGGGCTCACGCGGGCGGAGTTTCGGCCGTCGATATGGAACGGGGAGAATAGCGCCCGGTTTTTGTGATGGCTGTCATAAAAAAAACCCGACAGGGTTGTCGGGTTTCCGCACATGACCAGCTTTGCCCCCTCTGTGGACAGGGCGCCCAGGATGGGCTCGAATACCTTATCGCTGACACCGCTGGCCTCGTCGATGATATACAGTACATGTTCGGCGTGGAACCCCTGGAGGGCGTCCGGCATGGTGGCTGTACGCGCCACCGCGAACCATTCCTCCGGGTGGCCCCGCATGTAGATTTTCTCTTGGGTCCATATGATGTCCTGCTCCATGGCCGGGTTGCCCCTGATCCACTTGCTGAACTCGGCCCACAGGATGTCGTAGAGTTGGTGCTTGGTGGGAGCTGTGCAGGGGATTTTGGGGAATGGCCTGGTTGATAGGAACCACAGGCCCAGCCATGCCTCCACCGCGCTTTTGCCGATACCGTGGCCGGAGCGCACAGTCGTCATGGGGTTGCGGGCGACGCTGTTCATTATGTCCGCCTGGTCGTCGTCCGGAATCGCCTTGATGATATCTACCGTAAACTCGACCGGGTGGTCCGCATAATACTGGATTGCCTCATAGCTAATCATCGGCGCCCTGCCTCCTCTTGTACGCCTCCTGGATGGCGTCGGCCAGGCTCTGGGCGGCCTTGTTCTTGCTTTCGTCGGTCTGTTGGGTGATGGCGTCGGCGCCGCGCGCGATCCGCTCATATTTAAGTCCCAGCTCCATAATGCGGGCAAGGTCCTGCGGCTTGACACGCTTGGGGTCCAGCGTTTCCAACGCCTGTAACATTTTCCCTTGAAGGGTTACAGCGATCCGGGCTTGCCGCTCGTTCATTTCCCGGCTTGTTTTCTGCTGGGCTATCCTCGATAATCTGTCCTGCTCAATATCCCAGGCGTCGGACCGTTTTACCCATTCGTAGGTGCTGCTCCAGTTACCGATAAGCGTCCTACTTTTGTCCAAGGCCTGTGCAACCTTGCGGATGCTCCTCTCCGGGCCCATATCGCGGTAGATGGCGAATGCCTCAAATGCTTTTGCTCCTTCACCTTCTTGCCGGTCCCAAGGGTGCTCAATAACACGCTTTTTTGGCATACTCCTCCTCCCCCTAAAGCAGCGGCCCGTTCTGGGGGATTAAGTATCAATAAGCCCAAACATTTTTTTGTAATACTCCGTTTTCCGGGACAGCTCTGTGTGCATCAGCCCATAAAATGACTGTTTTGCAATCCTCTGGCTACTCCCGGCGTTTTGGTTTATTGCCTTAAAACACCCTCCTGTACCCACCTTTTTCATGTGTTCCGTGGGCTGCGGGTCCTTGCCGTTCAGCATCATGCAAAGGTTGTACTCATTGGGTCGAAACCCCTCCAGGCCATCGGTCCCACAACAAGTAAGATCATCACCCATATTACGGAGACGGTTTTCTCCACTGTAGAAGGCTAACCCGTACCGGTGGGCCTGGCTGCGCAGGCCTTCAAAGTCACGGCGCAAAACCGACAGCGGATAGCAGTTATCACCACCGACCCGGACTAGGCCCTTTTTCGCCTTGAAGAACTTCATCCCCTCCACTACGATCCCGTAGACCCCGGCCTCGGCCAGTCTGGGAATGCAGTCCATAACATCCTGGTAAACCTCCGGCATGTACGGCTGCGCCCTGGCAATCACCCTCTTGGCCCTGGGCGCGAGCGCCCGGACCATCTGCAACCGCTCGTCATAACTGGGGCAGCCAGGTTCAATTTGGTTGAATTTGGGGCATACCATGGAAATCTGCACGACGGAATTGGTCTGCTGGATCAGCTCCAAGTATTCGGGGGCGGCGACCAGCTTGCCCTTGGTGGATACCACAAAGGGGTATTTCGTTTCGGCGAATAGCCTCAGGCACTCCAGCGTGAGCCGGGCCTCGGCCTCGACCGGCTGGAAGGGGTCGCTCATGCCGCCCCAATGTATCGGTATATTCCAGTCACACCACTGCGTGGTGTAATCGCGTCGTCCTTCTATGAAGGAGCGCAGCGAGTCCACCGAGGCCCCCTTTTTGATCTGCTCCAGGTTGGCTTTCTTTTGTACGAAACAGTATTTGCATCCGTGGCTGCATCCCTTGTACGTGTCGAATCTGATGGGCAAATTACATAGCACGATCTGGCTGCCACAATCACATCCCATAATTGGCACCCCCCACTTTCTTCAGAATGAGCTCGATTAATTCCGTTTTGCCGTTGCTTTTGACGTATTCTTGCAGCAGCTTCTTGTCCTCCGCTCGAAATGTCAGAAGAAGATTGAAAGTCTCCCCGATCCTTGAGAGCTCGGACAGAATGAAATCTTCGTCAATCAGCGCAGCGGCGTGCAGGTTCATGGCTTCTATCTCTGGCCAGGTAAAACCGGTTTCCTCCGCACGCTCTCCGAGCGTGTCGAGGATATCCACCAGCTTTTCCTCGTCCCACAGGCCAGTGATTTTGTTGAGGGCTACGGCCAAAACCTTCTCTTGGAATTCGTCAAGATCGACCACGGACACATCGACCTCGCGGGCACCCCGGTTCTCAAGCACGGTCAATCTTTGATGCCCGCCCACCACGTTGTTGGTCCGCTTGTTCCAGACAATCGGGAGCACCATACCAAACTGCTCGATGCAGGCGGCCAGGTCCTCATATTTTGAATCTCCGGGCTGTAAGGCAATCCGGGGATTGTATTCGGCGCGGTTTATATCGCATATCCGCTTTTTCTCAATCTGCATTATATTTCCCCCCGTGCCTTTTGAAGAACCAACTCCACCAGACTGGCCTTGCCGCCGGCGGGTGAGCTGATGAAGGCCTCCACCTGCTCCCTGGTGTGGAGCGGTAAGGTGAACGTCATGTCGAAGGTGTCGCGCTCGCCGCTCATGGCGGCTACGCCGCCGAACCCCTCCGCCAGAAGGTCCTCGATGTGGCCATATTCCGCCGTCAACTGCTGTAGCTCCCATTGCTTGAAGCCGGTGGAGCTTATCGTGCCAGCCTCCTGCAATTCGACCAGCAGGTCCTTCAGCTTCTGGGTGTCCCAGTGACCTTTTATCTTGTTCAGCGCGGTGTTGAGAATCTTTTCACTGTCAGGGTCCAAATCTACCACCGACGCCTCCACCTCAGTCTGCCCGTGGGCCCGCAGGATGTTCAGGCGCTGGTGACCTCCTACAAGTCGCCCTGTCCGTACATTGTAGACGACAGGCTCCACCATTCCGAATTTAGTCAGTGAGTGCTCCAAGTCCTCGTATTCCTCCATACCGGGCTGGAGCTCAATTCGCGGGTTGTATTCGGCTGGGCACAATTCATCAATATTGAATACCTGGATTTTCAGCGTGTTCACCTCCTTCTTGTCACCAAGGGAAAAGCCGGTCCAGCTCCCGCTGCCGTATTACTTGCGGAACCTTCTCCAGGCGCTCCTTCCATGCGGCCTCTATATCGGTCAACATGCAGAGGGTTAGCCGGCTATTTCCATAAAGCCGGAACCGTTCACAGAAAAAGACGCCGGCACCCTTCTCGTGGCAGTATTCACACTTGCACATGGGGTCTACCTCCTTTTGGGCAAAAAAGGACCGTGACCACCCCTGTGGGGCGCCACGGTCCTTGACACTTTTTGGACTAAGACACATTTTTGGACTATATTTATCTTACCACACGGAAATTTCACTTGTAAATTGCAATTTTTTTGCACAGGGAAGTTGCGGCCCCCTATTCGATGGCGCAGGACCCGTACAGCTTGATTGCTATGCGGTTTACCAGCCTCTTGCGGTTCCTGTATATAGTGGTCTTGTCGAGGTGCTTTTCGTCCGCTATTTTCTGATCGTCCGTGTCCCCCTCAAAATAACGCCGTTCTAACAGGAAGTAGTAATAGTCATCCTTTATGCCGTCCAAGGCCCGCTGTACCGTGGCGATCTCGTGCTCGTCTGCCGCTATCGTCGCCTCGGTGCTTTCGATCATGGACTCCAGCAGCTCCTCCGGGGTGGCGCGGTAGCCGGAACGGGCAAAACGCACCAGGCTGCGGCTGCGCTCCGGGGTGCCATGGGTGCGGAGCTGCTCCACAAAGAGTTTATCGTCCTCGACCTTCTTTTGTAGGTCTGGGAGCGCATAGAGGCGTTTTTCAGTCGCCTTGTACGGGTCCTTTGCCTGCCGTTCCGCTTCGGTTCGGCCGGCAGCGTAACCGGCGCGTAGGGCTTCTTGGATGGCATATTGGATTTTGGTATCTATATCCTGCGACACCGGGGTGTGTTTCTTCTTGCTTGACATTGCTTTGCCGCCTCCCTCTGTGGTATAATGACAGTGGTGAGAGGTCGTTACCCGTGAGGGTGGCGGCTTTTTTTATCTCATTTTATAGCCGGGCGGAACGGGGATTTGGAACAGGACACTGCCCATGCCCTCGGTGAGCTGATCGGCAATACGGCCGTCCATGGGATTGTGTTGGGTAAGAGTTTTCTCTAGGAGCCTGCACGCCGCGATTATCATGGGAATATCAGGGCCACAGATAGGGTTCAGGCCAGCCATCATCTTTTCTGTAATTTCAGTCATTCCGTTGGCAAGCTCCTCTCCAAACTCGTGGGGGCTTCCTGTGGAAGTGTATTTATCCACTGCTCGCATCAGAATAGATTTTCCGTTCATTCCTTTTCCTCCTGTTTATGGCCTGCCGGCTGCGCCGGCGGCATGGTATACACTTTCGGTGGGGTAAATAAGAGGGGTTGGACATAGGCATCCATCGTAAGTAGGGGCCCGCCATCAACTTTGATATAGCTACCGTACTTCTCCGCGATCTCCTGGAGGACTTCTTGGGCTCGCTCCTCGGTGGGGTACTCGCCCAATGTGTACTCCCATTCGTAGTCAACAGCGACATCCCCGTATATGGTTACGGGTCCCAGATCCTCCTCGCTTTCCCCGTACTCTGGCGCCGGCAGGTCTGGGACCCGGACGCGGATCGCGGCGAGATGGTCGGTGTTGACTATCTTGCGGCCGTCCTGGGTGACAATCATCATGACATTGCACCTCTCATTCTTTTGGCGAGTTCTACAGCTGGCCGCAAAGCAACAGCGAGGTCCCGAATCTCCTGCAAATTATCAAATGCCTTGATATAGCTTGTTGGGTCCAGTATTGGGGCAACAGCATGGGCAACGCTGATCCGTTGCAGAAAACCGTCGAGATCAAAGTCAATCAATATTAGCTGCTGGTAAAAGTAGATTAACATTTGCTGTGTAGCTGTGTATTGTTCGTCTGTCATGCCACATCCTCCAATCCTTCCAAAAACATCAACATTCCGTCCGGGGTTATGTGGAGCCGGTAGGCGTCCAGGTCCTCCGGCTTCACATACTGCCGGCCGAAGTGCTGCTTCATATCCCGCCACACCGCCCAGGGTACCCGGTAGAAATACTGGAGATCAAAGGCCACGATCACAAAGGTGACGGCGCCGAGCTTGGTATGGCTGTTGAGTTTCCGGGTCTGCTCCTCATTGACCTTGTTGCGGTACAGCCGGTCGGTCCTGGTGCTCTTGGCCTCGAAGTGGACCGCCCGGCCGCCGGCCAGGGTGCCGCCATAGTCCGGCTGCGCTTTCTTCTCGTAATGGGCCATAAATTTGCCCTGTCCGAGGCTTTTGGTGGGCACCATGGGTTCCGGGGTCTTTTCGATCTCGGCGGCTCCTGTGGCGTTGTAGTAGTCGCAGGAAAGACCGATCATCCGCTCGAACTCCTGGCCCTGCTCCCGGTTGAGGGCGTTCTGCCGGCGCTGCGCCGTGTCGCCGCGCCTGTATAGCTGTTGGTATTGCTGTGCGGTCATTCGCATGTGGTGTCCTCCTTGTGCTTTCGTCTGTATGTCCGTAGCTGGATATGCTGGACTATCTTGCTGGCTATGTAGAGAGCCAGACCG
>Ga0153942_1000403_pt1 | contig 16779 bp, 16 predicted proteins | sample TSNJ026MetaG_FD_104731 | JGI IMG/M metagenome (GOLD analysis project Ga0153942, IMG submission 104731) | Attine ant fungus gardens microbial communities from New Jersey, USA - TSNJ026 MetaG | ecosystem: Host-associated > Fungi > Mycelium > Unclassified | place: USA: New Jersey, Brendan T. Byrne... | reverse complement strand
TGCTGAGTCAAAGACCCTGCCAGATATAAAAACCACCACTCGCCTCCAAAGTCACAATCCCATAATGGTCGTGTGGAACATGTCGTCTCGACCTCGTCTGACGGTGTATATCTCTCTCTCAATTCCTTGACTATCTTCAGAAAAGGATTGCCAGACAGGAGATGGGCCGACGAACCTGATAGAATTTATCTGTGAAGCCTACATCTGATAAGCGACCATCTGAAAGAAAATTAGGCAATGCTTACCAGACATACACTTACACACAGCGACAAACCGACCACTGATCGGGTCATATAAACCCATAAGTATGGGACTCCACCATTTCACCTTCCGTCCGTTGCCATACCATGCGCCAATCGGCACTAAATCAACGCTGTCACCAACCCCATTAACATAATCCTTCTTGAGCTTCAACCAAGCCGCCGTCCGTTTATCTGGCTCGTATGTCGCTGGCAGAGGTTTTTTCCTCCTGGATCCCTTTTCATTCCCTTCAGGGACTATAACATTATCGAGGAGCTGGAATGATGATCAATAGCCATAAATGTGGGTAGCTGAGAGCCCCAACCTTGATCATTAGACCTTCAGCCTGACTTTCTACGGAACGCTGCCAAAACTCTTGGATCTGATCTCTACCTTCTTCACTCTCCATGCCTTCTACGTGAGAAAACCAAGCAGTTTCGAAGTCATCGGATTTCTTTGGAGCAAAGTGGGTGCGCAGAAGAGCTCTTCGTTCCCTGAAGGTCTTCTGTAACAGTACCTGCACGGCCATGAAACTGGGTCGCCGCTTTCAATTCATATTGGACTCACACACCTCTCCGTTGAAGTACATCAGATCAAACGCATACACGCAGACGGATATTTGCACATGCTTCAGCTTGACGTCCTTCTTAGCTCGATTGGATAGCTCTTGAAAACTTTTCAGGGCACCAGTGCGTGAGTCGACAGCAACAATCTCGGAATCCATGATAAAGGTCGATATGGAAGACGTGTTCTTCAGAACAGAAGCTATCAATGCCTGAACATCCGGATACTAAAAGAGAAGATATTAGAGAGATTCGATCAGAAAGTTAGCAAAAATAGGCACCTTAGTGGTCATATCCTCCAAATGGCGTGAAAATATCTTGAACTGGACAATTTTTCCATTCTCTGAGGCAGCGTGTATCTGAGCTCTCTGTCCATCATACTTGAATTCAGCAACAAAAGGTTGGCCCTCCATTCTTTCGTAAACTTCGTCCAGTGAATGAGTAGGTGACCCCAGAGTAGGATGTAAAGGAATACCTAGTAAAAAAGTAAGAGGGTGCAAGTGTAGGCAGCGCAGGTCTGACCGATCGTGAGGGGTACTCGTTCTTCCAGGTCAGGGAGGCCGAAATCTAGTATTGCCGAAGCAATATCGTCAAAATTGGGGTGTTTGACAAACACCCTTTTGACTAATGCTTCAGCATTTGCGTAGATGGCGTTGAGTTTAGCCCGTGCAGGTTCCGTAGCCTTGGATTTGGCGTCGAGAGAGGATGACTGAACTTTGGAAAGCAAAGAGAATGGGACTTGTAGGTCCATATTGAGATCTGATTTATTGGTCGATGCATGGCAGAGAACGACAGCCCGAGCCAAGGCCGTGAGCATAGAGGTGCGGACTGCCCCTACTCGGATATTCTGGCAAAGAGTCCTTGTCAGATAGCGAATTTCTTCTCCACGAGCCGATATTAAAAGTTTCTCGACAACCTTCTGCTTCTGCTTTGCTGCCCCTTGACCTTTTAAATGGGCGATTTCGCGCAGAGAGTTATACACATCAAATACTGTCAAGGGAGGGTGAGGAACCAATGTCCGTAAGTTCGACTTAGCAGACATTGCAACATCCCCAGGATCTCCCAAAGTGTTATAAAGCCGCTTTAAAACAGCAGGGGTGACTCCAGAGATGTTCTGGATAGCACGAGAAATATTTGAAGGCCCAAGCCCAAGTTCTACGGGTGCATACGCGGGTGCGAGGCTATTAGACAAAAGATATAGAGAAGCGAGTAGGGATCCTGAGTGTTTGATGATAATTGTCTGTAGACAGTTGGTTAAAGTGTTGACTATGGCAATACGTGATCGTGTTTGTGATAGTGTCGAAAGACAATAAGCTAGGAATCCATATGGGGCACCATTTTGGAGCCAGGGCTGCTCACGTGGTAAATAGCTAACTGGGTCAATATTCAATGGGTTGAACTCAAGTGACTTGGTCTCTGTGGAAGGCAGCTGACGCAGGACCTCCTTTCCCTTCGATTCCGGGGGAAAATCCAGTAGAACGGGTTTTGAATCTATGTCATCCTCATCAACGTCAATCACAGATGGTCGCGAGGTGGATCCCGTTATGTTTTCTATTTTTTGTTGCTCTTCGGTCAATAAGGTGGCATTCGACTGCGTCGAACGCATTTTAGGAGAAGCATCAAAAAATATATCCAGTCGGGCCTGCATTCCCGATTTAGCTCGCTTCTTGAATGGGGCCCGGGCATTGTCGGCAGAGCGACCGTGTTTCGTCATTCAACAGCGTAAAATCTAGGTTGTTATGTTTGAGAAACGTTTGACATTGAAACATAGCCTGAGCCTAGTATACAATTGCCAAACAAGGAATAATTCGCAGGGTACTTCCTCACTCATGATATATACTGACGGAAGAAATCGACCGGGCATCCATATCTGGTCGATGGATCTTATAGATTGGACAAACAGAAATAAGAACTTGGAGATGAGCTATTTAAGGGATATTTTTAAGAAACGATTGCTCCGTCCCGTTGAATGGTACCCTGTATTTTGAAATTTCTTCAGAACAACGAAATCAATCAGCTGCACTGTTTAGCACGCTTGTTTGGAGCGAGACGCAATTACTCATCACTGGCTGACAGTTGCTTGCCTGTCCTTAAGAATTTACCAATGCACTTCATAGTACCTGGCTTCGCAAGCGGAAAATACGTTCTTCCTCTTGCAAAAAGTCACGTAAGTAACGGTTGCCTGGTGATTGCTCGCTACCGTGAGTGGACAAAACCCCACTGATAAGTGTCTGTGTTTAATTTCAGGTTACAATACAATTGAACGATCAGCCCCAAACTGATCCAATTAAGACTCTTGAACCTCTGCCTCCCAACAGATTAACGTTCTCCAAACAGCCGATCAAGGACCGACGGAGGTAATGTACAACATTGGTTGAATAGACTGGCCCCGAGACGTTCTCGTAGGTTGAGCGTAGGTTGAGCCTGGCTAAATAGTGAACATGCTGATCGATCAATGATGGACCATTGCGACGTGATTGTATCCAAATCCGATTCACGGAAGGCTGGACGAACGATTAGATTACTGAATACTGAATACTAGTTTGACATGATGTCACTCAATTACCATATTATATTCAATGATGAGTCACCTTAGATCTTTACGAGGCCATTTTTATAGCACTAGCTTGGTTTTAGTTCAATAGTACAGATACGAAATGAGAAAGGATGATAGACAGACAGACTATCTCGTGTCTAACGGTTTTGGCGGTAGCGATCTATGGAGCAGAGTGTTTTTGGCACATAGCACTGCCACCCTGAAACTGCGGTAAGGGAAATCTTGTTCGGTAACCTTCTGGCACCTGTTTGCTATTCATTTGAAACCCTTGGATCGTTGATCATATTACGCATCAAGGTACGGCACACTGCAGAATCAAGTGACGCATCAGTACCTATCCCATCATTGTTTCGAGCCGATAAAAATTTACGTCCTGTCGTTCCAAAGACGATTTCTATTCAAGCTCTTCACATTGCCTTTTTACTGTTAGCATGCGCCGAACGCCCAGCACAGTTATTCCTGGAACACGAGACAGTTTATGGAAGCTACTATTTGTGAATGACCAGGAACGTATTGGGTAGTGAAGCCACGTCAATAAGGTAATACTTCTATATTTGATCCAAAGGGTAGCTTGGCTGTGTGGTAAATTGTCTGACTCAAGAACCGTGCTCCCCATCGATAAACCACGATAAAGCAGTGATTGGTGGCCAGTAATGCGGTCCTCGAGTCAACAGAGTCAGCATCTCTCCCGGGGTGCAGTTCATGACGCACTTGTGTGGGGATTCCCATATACTGATGGGAGACGGGAAATCTCCGAATGATGACTTCAAGCATTGTATATCTCGTTCTGGATTCAGAAAAAATAGCGGCTGCGCCCTCTTGAACTAACCAATTCCGGACCCAAATTAACATGGAGACGGGGTATCTGCAAACGACAGGTCGCGATTTGACATCGAGGACATCAAATTGAAGTCAGGTACACATACTTGACTGCAGAACTAGTTGATGACTAGCCTTGGCAATACAACCAAAACCTGGCGACGAAAACGGAGATTCAAGCGCCCGTTTCTTCGAGATATTTATGCCGGGATCTGGGCGGAAAACTCTCATTCTATTCGAGTTGTCTATGGCTGACCGTCGATCCTACCAATACTCAAGTATGCATTGGACCAACATTTCTGCACCTTATCCTCCTGCAGCCAATTATTCCCCTGTCGAATATCAGGGCATTGCGCCTTCGGCTTCTGCTCAGACAATGGGCCAGATCTACGATGGGGAAATCCATTCATCGACCAGAGGCGAAGGCTATTCGTCCTCGTACTATTCGAACTCAAATAACCACACAAATGCCTTGACTGCAGGGTACCATGCTTATTCATCTACCCCGAGCCACGCTTCTGAAGATAACGCCACTTTACACGGCCAACGCCACACTCATCATCCATCAGTCCACCAACCACAATCAACGCGTTCCTATCCCACGACCTATGGCCGGTCGGCTTCACAGTCTTATGCCTATTCACAGTATTCATCATTGGAGGGGCGAACACAGGAGAGGTCCTACTCTCAAATACAGGATGCATACATTTCGCAGCCGTCGAGCCCGACATCTTATCAGACGTCACCGCAATATCCACCTCAAATTCCTCTGACACCAGCGCCAACATCGCCATCCCAATATTCAGCATCTCCCTCACGCCCATTTTCATGTGACTTGTGCACATTGTCATTTAATCGCCAACATGATCTCAAGAGGCACAGAGAGACACACTCTGGCGAAAAGCCTTATTTCTGTAATGGAGGCTGCGGGAAAACCTTCACGAGAAAAGATGCACTAAAGCGTCATCAGGTGAGAGGAATTACACATAGTGTAAGCAATCGCTGATATACTTGTCAAGCTTGTCAAGGCATGCGGCAAGCCGGAGGAGCCATGGTCTTCATGAACTATTCAATAGACCATCTAAAATTCGGTTAATATCTTCAGCTTGGATATCTGTAACTATTGTACTTTACATAGAAACATCTATATAATTATGCGCACACCTGCATGGTTTGTATCGACCTTCAATGGTTTCTTCAGCTCGACCTTCAAAGTATTTTCTCGAGCACCCAGGCGTCATGAGGATCGATTCTCCTATAATAGCCCTCGTGTATTTTCACTTCTATGAATCCATGGCGTTCATAGAAGGCTTTGGCTAGATCATTGGACACTTGTACATGGAGGTAGACTTTTGAGAATTTGGGCTTAGTATGATTTTCCGCGGTCTCGAGTACTGATTGAAGGCTTTGTGACCCCAGGCCTCGGGATCTGTATGGCTTATTTGGGTTAATCAGGGGTCTGCTTGCACCTTTGAGGGAGATAATCGACTTACGGCCAAGACGCCCATGGTCATGATATACAAACTTGTCTGATCATCCTTATTCTCTATCCGGCAGCATATGATTCCAACCTTCGCAACAGAGGTACATGATAGATACAAGCCATGAAAGATGGACGACATACTGGGATGTCATTAAAATAGACTGAAATGATTCTGTCAGTGAAGGTGGTAGTAATGATGTTGGAAGTCCGCACTGAGCTTGCAGAACTCTTCCAGCTCTGGTTTGAGGATGTCACGATAGAATTTTTCACTATACTTAATTGGGAAGAGGACTGAGTTGAGTTTACGAACAGTTCCAAGGTTGTTGGGCGTGATTGACGCGAAGGATATACGAGGGGATGTCTCAGTTGTTATTGTCGACATAGATGAAAAGCCAAACAAAGCGTGGGATAGGATCACCTCCTGTGCCAAGTGATATCACCCTCTCGATACACAAACCGCCCCAACTGTGATTTGTAATTCCTGTGAGTACAGCTTGTAGGTCTTTACGTTTGCTCTTGGGACCACTTCAACTCCATTTATGATGACTCACACATGAAATTATTGGTCTCCACTCCTGAATTCCGTGGCCTCATGTTATCTTTGTTCAAATTGCTCCTCGGAAATTGTACAGGCGTTCTAAGTCACTACTCGCAAGGTCATCACCGGTCCATGTTGGAGTCAAGTTTGCGAACTCGACATACTCTCAGATCTATGTTTGGACATGGTCTGGAACATTGCCTTGTTTTTGCCCGTCAATATGCGTCGCTTGATCGGGGATGGGTCAGCGCATGAGGACCCTCAAATTGTAATCAGTGTACTATAGGAATCATTGAATACGTCTGTAAGCTATCTTTTGGGAGACGGGATGCTTGTTCTAGTGCTTCTTAGACAATGCCGTGAATCGCGCGAGAGATTCACCGGCGCCAAAGTTTTGGTGTTGCTTCAGTTTCTGCTCGACTCGAATTTCGTACGCACCGAGAGCCCGAGATAATGGGAAAGATAGTCCGAACATCTTGACAACCTGCCTGTCTCGGGCATTGTTCCATTTTCACACTAGCAACTATGAGAATTGGCTTCTTTCCTCGTATAGTCTCCTGATTCACAAAATCAACGCCCGTAAATCTGGAGCTGAAATTAGCTAGCGCCGCATTCCCGTGCAAAGTTTGTCTCAGAAATCAGCTAGGGACACTCATCTTTTGGCAGAATCTCCTAGTTGATTTTGGCAGAGACCATATCGGTCAACATATCGCCACCTGTTGGACCGAGTAATTAACTGGCCCACCTGAATTAAACAACCGGGAGATGCCAATGTGTTGGGATGTTATGTTGATACTTTTAGACATGTCTTCGTGGTCCGTTTCATATCAAGGAAGCGGACGAGGTTGAGAATAAAGTAATGATCATGCCGCAAAATTAAATGGCCTTGTCAATAAAGGGTTGCTAGCTTTGATAGTGGTAACTAGTACTTTGGTTGATCGCAACTGTCTATGGATGTGTTCACAAGCTGATTGGTCGTCACGATGTGATTAGACTCTTGCTTTTTCAAGTGACCGACTGACAATCCGTCCGATAGCTGCGGAATACAGTGAGTGGCATCAAGGAGCTCAAGGAGCGCATTAATAAAGCTAAATTGCATCCTGATGGCTTTGAAATGATTTAGTCATAGGAAACGACAGATAAAACCCAGTCGTGATCATCTACGACAAATTTGAGGGAAACATACATCGGAGCAATGATAATATATTAAAGGGCATCAAATGCTTTGAAGAAGGAATACAGGGTATTTGACAGCACGCTAGCTTTTGAAGAGACGGGTACATAGAGAATGCAGCAAGAATAGCAGTGCAAGGCAAGTACGAAGCAGCTAGCTGTAATAGGAAAGCTCCTGGCATATAGCAAAGTTAGGTTGCAGAAAACGAGGTCCTATGAGTACAAATTAGATAGTGTAGGCGGCAGATGCAGATATGAACAAGGCAATCTGCAATAAACTCGATTATGAGACCAGACTTCTCTGCTGCGCAAGGACACGTACCCAACCAGAGGAGCCTATATCCTGACGTGAAGATTTTGACCGCTTGTTTTTTTTCCTCGGAGTGCGGTGGAGCTTTTCCAAGTAAACATCATCATAACTACAAAAGACACAGGTGGGCAGCTTTTCGTGGCGCTCCTCCATACAAGCCCATATGCAGTGCCAACGCGGGTTCTTCTCCGAGAATTTGAGGGCGAGACCAAGGTGCTTTTATTCCCAAGAAACTGAATTTGATGAATATCGGGTATACTTGCAGTCAAATGCAACGTCGTGTAGTGTAACAAACGCGCAGTCTATGACCTCGAGGTCAAGGGACGTGTTAGCGGAAAGGATAGCGTCAAGGCCATCGTCCATTTCGAGCTGCTTGGGGATGCCGCGATGAATGGGATCATAGCCGTCGACAAGAACCTGAACAGTAGTATGATCCGCGAAGTCAAGAGTGATCGTAGGATACGTAGAAGACTGTCGGGCTCTCCGAAGGACTTTGCCAATGATTTCGCTAGGGTCAATACTGGGACGGAGGTGAATGAGTGTCCCAGACGGTGAAGCATAAAAACGCACCCAATGTGTGTGGGTCGCAACGCGTCAGGTCGCCTGCGAGCGGCAGTGGGCGTGGAAGACGTGGATGACACGCTTGAAGATATAGAACGGGGGGAGTCGGAGGTCATGAGGTCAGAGAAAGAAAGAAGAAAGAAAGAAAGAAGTGATGACAAAACAAGGACAAATGATAGATTGGTCATACCCTTATACTCTTGTCCACGTCTGTCGTTGTGCCACTGAGCTTCCACAAGTTACCATACTGTCGTCCATAGTCTCATCCTCTACATCCTCTCATCCAAGGCAAAGGATGGAGAGGCCCGGCGTCTCACGACCAGCCGGTCCCCGTGGTCCCATCAGGACTGGGTCGCCCAGTGTGTACAATTCACAGCGCCCAGCACCCTCCATCCCTCCTAGTTTGAAGTCACCTGAAAGACCTGCTCCTCAGAGGCCCCCTGGTCTTCGCTTGAAAATTGATGGGACTGCCCCCATCACCTACTACAATGGCGACCCTGATCTCCAGCCCCCTGAAAGACCTGCTCCTCAGAAGCCTGGTCGTCTTCGACTGAGAATTGATGAGACTGTCCCCATCGATTACTACAATGGTGGGCCTGATTTCCAACCCCCTGATTACAGGTCACCAGACGATGCGCCCACCTTACGGTCCTTCCGGGACACAACTATGCCCAGTCGTACCGCCTCTGAGCCTCTGGACAGTCTTGATAGCTTGATCAAAGGAATTGACAACTTGACTACTCAGCCTCTTTCCCCCCAGGACGACACTGACCTCGAGCCCGATCCTTTGGCTGCAAATCTTGGTAACTGGTCGGATGAAGTGATTGAGGAGCTACAAAGATTGGGTGAGGGTGCTGGCGGCGCGGTTCACAAGGTCAAAGACAAGAGATCAGGAAAAATCATAGCGAGGAAAACCATCACTACACGCCAAGCGCCCAGGCAGCTGTTGCGTGAGGTACATATCATGACCACTACTCAGCACATCAATATCATTCGCTTTTATGGTGCCTACATCTCTCCATCCACGAGTGAGGTCAAAATCCTCATGGAGTACTGTGAGGGAGGTAGTTTAGAAGCAGTCGGAAAACGGCTTCGCGACCACGGCGCCATTGTCGGCGAAAAGATTGCTGGTCGCTTAGCTGAAGGAGTGAGTTTACGGCCCACGTTCAAGTTTGTGTCTTGCCAATCTCATTCTGTGCTCAGATTCTTCAAGGGCTTGCTTATCTCCACCGGAAAAAGACTATACACCGAGACATCAAGCCTTCCAATATTCTCTTGACAAATCAGGGTATTGTAAGACTGTGCGATTTTGGTGTCTCTGGGGAACTCGTGGACTCGCTTGCGAATACTTTTACGGGCACGAGTTTTTACATGGCTGTCAGTATTCTTACTTTGCAATTGTAAAATCGATACTGATCTTGTTTTCTCAAGCCGGAAAGGATATCTGGGGATAAATATACAATTAGATCGGACGTATGGTCTACTGGTATCACTCTCCTCGAATTAGTTCAAAACCGATTTCCCTTCCCAAATGATCTACCTCCTATTGAACTGATGGTTCATATCACTCAAAACGAGGTATACCAATTCAGCATAGTAGGACTATTTCAGTTAATTGTTTCACATCCAGCCTCCCCGCCTCGAGGATGAACCAAATGTTCAGTGGACTCATGATATGAAGGATTTCATCAAACAAGCGTATGTTCTTTTTATTCCTCCCTATCAGCGTTGATATCAATTGCTACAAGTCTGGTCGTTGATCCACAATATCGTCCAGCCCCTGGGCAAATGCTGGAACATCCTTGGATCGTCAATACGATGAAAATGAGAAAAGAAGGAGATATGGCTAAATGGATTAGTGAGGTTTACGGTTGGCCGAAGAGGAAACCAAGCGACCAGTAAGTAAATTATCTTTCGCTGTGGCCCTATCTTATCTTAAGTTCTCAATCCAGGCCCTCATCAACCCGTGCCGGATCTTCTCTATCAAATCATAGCGAGCTGTGATCAAGTGACCCTGTCCAGCTCACCTCAACACAGATTTCCTATCCCACACTACTGGTCATGATGCCACTTTGTTACCCATTCTCTATATTTGCATACCCTCGTCCTGAGCCCAGTCGTCCAACTTTTTTCACCGTTGTTACTCATGATCTGCTTGTTGCGTAACGAGCGCTGCTTCTGTTTGGATATACAGTATGTACTAGAAACCTTACTCCAGGCTGACAGTGATAAAAGGTCGTGGATTATGTAGAAATTTTTGTGAAATGTACAAAAAAATATGGACTTATCAGTTCCTTAGGCGTGATTGTGTTTCACTCGGTACTCGGTACTGATGAAGACGAACACCACGGAGCAGCCAATCAAACAATGTAAGGAAGGAATTACATATGCAGCGGGATCCTCGTCATAGTCTCTTCCCCAGATTTTTGGTCTGAATTTTCCGGTTTTGTCCATTATCCAGGGACTTGTACTGACAACAGCTGAACAAAATGCAGTAAAATGAAAACACCTTTTCATACTCCTAGGGAGAGTAGAATGATGTTTCACAATGTCTGCATCACTGATCTGAATCTTGATATCTCCGACTTTGTTGGATCGTAGCGCATCCTCAGCTGAGATGGCTCGTTCCTTGCTTGTATTGATAATATTCTTTATATGCAGCGGCGCACCTTGGCAATCTAATCAGGTCGGATGCAAGGGCGCATGTTCTTGTTCGACGTAAGTGATAGCACAGAAACTGAGGACAAGGGAGTGGATAAGATTCACCAGTACCTTGTTGAATGTTTCGCATGTTAGATCTTTTCTGACACTTAAAACTCGGTGCTCGATCGCAGTCCGCGGTAAAGTACACGGTACTCTACGATCATTCCTACTAAACAAAGAAAAGAAAAAAATAGTTGTCGCATCCTAATGAGAAACGCTAGCCCATGCGAACGCTGTTGGACTGTCTGTAAGAAAGGCAATCAAGTTCTTCGAAATCATCCTGTCTTCGTGCTTGTATGTGAACCGGTGGCAATTGTTTATTATTATAAGGGCTTTAGTCTCGAAGCCACATGGACACGAGTTCTGCTTGAGATGAATCTCTTCTTATAATTTCCTATGGGAGTGTGATTTGGGATAGCTCTTGTGGCTCTGGCGCATAGAGGTACAGAAACACCCATGCGTTTTAACCATCCTCCCTCTCCCTTGAGGTATGATGGCCTCATGAGTTTTTTTTCCCTGTCAATCCTAAGGTTCAAGAGATGATGGCCCTTGTTATGTGATCCATTGGTCGATAAACGAGTTAGTGTATCGGGCGGAGTGAACGGATTGTGGTTGTTAAACACAGGGATATTTTTTGGCATCTTCATTGACTTTAATGTAGAGAGACCACCTAGCTTTACTCGGGCAATCTCAAAATTCAATGGAATTTGAAAATGCGATTAAAAAAAGCTTTGAGGTACTTGATGATGACGAGTGATTGTCCTGAATGATGGGAGTAATTGATAGCGTTTCTAGCCGATGGTAGAGAATTTGTGATGTTGACGATGTGGTTGACATCCATATTTGCAGCCTTGGTAATGCCAAGTCAGATAGCGACAAGTTCAGTATTCAGCGCAGTGATTCCACCAGATGCTGCTTTAGATGGGAGGATTTGTTGCCCGGGCTTCCACTCGTAAGCAACAAATATCGCTTGTAATGATCTATTGACACTTGCATTCGTGACAACAAAATTAGTTTGTTGTTCAAGAGTATATTGACACAAGCGGTCGAGAATACGTTCCTTTGTCACATATACCGTAGTTGTTCATAGGGTAGGTCTTCGACCTGGTTGATACCATATACCAACCAGGATCGTAACAGTCGACTGGTTATCCCCTTTTGTGTCCGAGATCGGAAATGAGTTTCGGGGTCCTAGTAAGCCTCCGAGGAAATCATTCGGACCAACTAAGAATATTTTATCTGATTATTCAGCAGGAAAAGACAGGGCCTTGCCACAAAGGTCTCACAGCTGGTGATTCCCTCTCTCATCTCCGCACTGTCTGAGAGATGGAACTTCTGTATAGCTCATCAAAACTCATGGTTCCCGTGCCCTTTGATTATGGCGCAAGGGGCAATTTGGTTCATCATTGTGTAGCGAAGGGGTGCCATTTTTAATGTGAGAACCAGGTGCATACTACCCAACGCCTTACTGTTGGTAGAGCGTAAGTTACCGAACCACCTGCTTCCTCGGGGACGATCATATCTATTCCAGCTTGCAGGCTACAGTCTGCTTTTCAAGCCACGTCTCAATGTTAAATTATCGTCCTCCTTCCCGACGAGTGCCTCCTGAAAAGCTTGGCTCCCTTAGATTAATTAGGAAACAATGGATCGCTGTCGGATTGTCGAATAGGTGATTTGCTTCTCCGTTGACTTCAGGGATCCATTAGATCTGAAATTTCTGGCCTCAATCTCGACGTGGAGGTGTGCGCAAGCTCACTGATTCAAACAGACGCAAGGCACTTTTCGAGTTCCAGACGAGCTGTTGGAGAGAAAAATGATGAGATGACCATGACACAGAAAATACCCTCTTCTACCTGAGAGCAACAAGTCTGATCCTACGCGTATCAATGATGAAGCCTTCTCTGCCAAATGGCCTGTCGCACAGCAAACTAGACGAGGGTTGCTAGGAAAATGGAACATTGTCGACAGATCAACTACGGTCCAGAGTTTCAACTGAATAGCTGCGAGGACATCTTCATTTCGCTCCGCGGGATATGGCGGTTAAGCACTGAGTGGTTACAAATTGTGGACATTTTTGTCAAAACAAACCGGTGTATGCTTCAAGAATTTCAGGATTGCGTCAGTATTCGGATATCCGACAACCTGCCTAGGATCAGGGACATGCCTTTCTGCTGAATACATTACTTACACAATACTTGCGGCCATGATAAAGGTGTTCATTTTTCGGTCCTTGTCAAGGCAACACAATTAAGTCCTTACTTGATGGCTCGTTTAAGCAGAGGTGGCGCGAGCTTATCGAGGATGGGCTTAGACTACTCGCAAATACAATGCTTTGGGAACACACCCGGATAGTTTCTTTGCCTCGACAAAAGATACATGCGTTGTGGTATGTCTGCAATTATGCTAAGCGGACCAAGCGAGAACGGTCCAGTATCTGCAGAAAGTACATAAGCTCAACAGCAGAGGAATAGTCACCTCTGGTCCTCACATCAGGGATTCCAACGATAATAAGCATGCCGGCCCAACACTCACAACAGCAACAATTGTATTTCACCAGTACCGCGACATCTCTGAGTATGGTCATTGATCCTTTGCTCCAGCCTTTTCCTCCTGCAGCCACCATGATCTGATACTTCAAGTCCCAAGTCAATGTTCAGAAGACTAACTGCAGGTCTGAGTAAGAATTCAGTGCTCATGTCCTGTCCATCGGGGGGAGTGGGTGCCATACGATATAACTCATGCGACTCTGAATGATGGGCCTATTGGTGCAATGTGCAGAAAAACGCATTGAAAGGGAAATCCTCGGTGTCATCAAAGGGTGATTTCCTCGGTGGGGCGGACTTCTTACAACAATCGCATCATGGGGGCCAAAAATACTCCGCTACAGAGAGTGGTATCCGTAGCCGTGTTTGGCCCCTCGTTTATCAGAAATCAATGGCAGAAGCAAAACTCATCCAGAGTTGTCAATGGACCGTATGTGACAGCAGAAGACGAGGCCAAAGTAAAAACACTTCCACATGTCAGGTGGTGAAACTCTGCGATCAAGTCAGCCATTTTTGTTTGAGCCTTCCCGGATTTCGGCGGAGATAGCTCCATTTTTGTCCCCAGGCTTTGGTCACCCCGGAGTAATCTATTAGATGTTGCTACTTGGTCTTTTAGTTTTCAGCCAGATAACTGATGGGAACGAGTCGACGGCTCCGGTAAAAGACCCAAGCTGAGCGAGTCGAGTTCGATTGGGTTTAGGAATTTCTCTATGGACACGAATTCATTAATCATGCCATTTGAACTTATCAAGGAGCCAAACTCCTCGCGTCCGATGAATTTATAGTCTACAATCTGACTGTACCTGATATATGGGGTGAAGAGAAGCTTTTGTTTTCATAGAACAAACAAGATCACTCTATACATGGCATCTCCTAGGAATTTGGAAGATATGCAACAATTACAGGGACCCCAGATCTGATGAACTCGGTGATCTACCCTGATTGGTGACCACCAGGTCTTGTTCAAAAATGTCATTCGCAAACATTTATAAATGCTACGCGAAAACGCTGAAGTCAAAGGCTTCTCCCTCTTTGTTTGTCCATGGCCGACAGCATCTCATAGTTTGTTCGCTTCTGCTTCCTCCTCATATTGTTACTAACACCTTCATCTCAGTCCTGCAGCTTTCCAATATTTTCCTCATGCGCAATACTATTCGACGCCTTCCATCGGTCATAACTATGTTCACCATGTTGAACCACCTCGTCCCGAAGTTGCTCCCAGAAAACGTCCCAAGTACACTCGCAGTAAGACGGGTTGTTTGACATGTCGAGTCAAAAAGATTAAGGTGAGTCATCGACTGTGAAGCTGTCTGATTTGATTGAGATACTAAACTACACATCTAGTGCGATGAGACAAAACCGAAGTGCATGCGCTGTACTCATGGCCAGAGAGAAGTGAGTTACATCCCGACAGTCAATTCAACGGACACTGAAAATTTTCTAGTGCACTTGGCCTAATGGTGTCCCTGCACGAAAGAAAACCTCCGCTCGGAAGAATTCCATCGACGGAAGGTCTTCCACCACTGATTCTTCCATCTCAGAAAGTTCTGGCACTCCTCCCACTCGAGAGCCATCTCCGCGTCATCATCAGCAACATGATATTGACCTCAATTTGATGTCTCTTACGACACGAAAGAGACTAAAGTAAATATCCCTTATCTCTATCCTAAACACTTTCTAAGCGTGGCTTAGTGATGCATATCTACAACTCCAACCCATTCAAACGGACCTGGACGTCGTATATCCTTCGATGTAAGTCCAATACCATGATCATAATGCCATGATAAACTAATCACCACTGAGGGACATACCCAGGTCAAGTGATCCCCTTCCAACATACCCCTCACAATACGATCCCCTTCCAACATACCCCTCACAATACAATCCCTCTTCCAATGTGTTCTCGATGATCACAGAAGCTTCCTATCAATCTTGCTATGACCCTTATCCCAGTCCCGTTCAACGAACTACCGCTCCTCAAACCTATCGCTCTATGACCCACCAACATCTTGCTCAGTGGAGTTCTCCGGACCAGATGAATTCTTATGTGTGTCTGGAACATCTATGAAGTGGTGCTATGCCTTTTGATGCTATTTGTGTTGCAGTACCCCACCCCTAAAGATCGTGCTCTAGTAGCACATGTGTCAGCAAGCGATTCTCATAGATACTGATGATGCTGTCTTTTGACAGTGGGTTCTCAACCTTCACTACTGAATGGATGAATGGTCGATACCAACTACGAGCTCAATGATGGCATTCAAGCTGTCAGTCTGATTTATGTCTACTAATATGGACTGTGCATTAATTATTAAGAACCCATGTATTATCCCTTCACTGGATCGGCTTTTTTTCTGAGAATACCGATTCTTTTACAAATAATCTACTGGTGATGGCTATCTAAGTTGTCCCCTCTTCCTATGTTGAGGAGTAGCTCACGGTAAGAGACAAGGGAAATGTGGTGTCTGAGTAGATGTCCTTTCCTCGTGTCTAGGCTTCAACGCCCTGACATGTGGTTGCAGGACTACTAAGCCCCCCCTGGTAATAGATGCCGCCATTGATCGTGCATAGAGAGGGATCTTGACTCCTTACCTGCGGACATGCGGATTCTGGTTCTAGAATTACTTGCTATTTCCGACGATCCCAGGCTAATAGAATAGGGACTTACTGCATGAATCCCTGTCGTATGCCATTCATTGAACATGTTGAATTACACTCGAAGCATAAATAATCACGCCTTCACATGCCTGTTTGAATGCAAAGAAGCAAGTCGGAGTACCATTGAACAGACCCTGCTTCGAAGCTTCGCTGAAAATCGAGTTACCAATTTTAGTTATGTTCATAAGATAAATATGATAGGAGTTTGCGTCTGGCCAAGTCAAAAGGGGATGTCGCTCTTACTAAGTGTGCCTCAAGGGCAAGGAAAGGATGAATATCTGTTACAAGCGTTTCCTAACCCGTTGACGCTCGGCTCAACATAGACCAAGAATACTTGTGTTTGAAGGGAGTGGGAAAGATGTGCGTTTGATTGTCAGGCTGGGAACTAGGATGGTTATAATCTAGTAGTTTGTTTTTAGCCTACGTTGTAACGCGATGCTCGGTCGCAGTCTGCGGTAGAATACAGGTCCTCTACAGTACTGTACATGGGTGCCTCAGGGATCATCTTGTTAGAATTGATTCGAAAGTCGATCTATTATCATGATATTACATAATTGATTTACCACCGTCAGTGATATAAATAATCCACAATTAGATAAATTATAAACGTATGGATGGAGAGTCGTGCGCATGG
>Ga0153942_1000382_pt1 | contig 17092 bp, 15 predicted proteins | sample TSNJ026MetaG_FD_104731 | JGI IMG/M metagenome (GOLD analysis project Ga0153942, IMG submission 104731) | Attine ant fungus gardens microbial communities from New Jersey, USA - TSNJ026 MetaG | ecosystem: Host-associated > Fungi > Mycelium > Unclassified | place: USA: New Jersey, Brendan T. Byrne... | reverse complement strand
TTCAAGGAAACTATAGAAAATGTGAAATAGGTATTGACAGTAAAATAAAAATTTGTTATATTTTAAGTAATCAAAGATGGAGTGTAATTCTTCACGAAAGAAGCAATAACTATCAAGATGTTTATCTTTTTGGTATTTGGTTTTAAGTGAAGTTTTTATTTTATATTATTAACAGGAAATTAGGGATATTATGAAACTGATAAAACACATTAATAACAATTTTGCTGTTGCAGAGGATTCTGTTGGAAATGTAGTTATTGTTCAAGGGAAAGGAATTGGCTTTGGTGATTTACCAAGAGAATTGAAGGATTTTAATGGAATAGTTAGAACCTATTACAATTTGGATGAGTCATATGTTGGAATGATTAATGATATTCCTAGTGAGGTAATAACATTATCAGGAAAGATTATCGATAAAGTTGTAAACACAATTGATTGTAAGTTGAGTGCCAATATAATAATTACGTTAGCTGATCACATATGTTTCAGTATTGAACGTCATAAAAAAGACATGAATATAAAAATGCCGATTCTATATGATGTTAAAAATTTATATGATAAGGAATATGCTATAGGAGTTTACGCACTTAAGTTAATTCGGGAGGAACTCTATGAATTCTTACCAGAAGCAGAAGCTGCCTATATCGCATTACATATTATCAATGCAGAGCAAATGGAAATAAGTAAGAGTGTTAGTAATGATATTATTATATCTAACATTACAAAGTTAATAGAAGATGAGTATAATATCAAGATAAGTAAAGATAGTTTCAATTATTCAAGATTTGTTTCACATATGAACTATCTTCTTAAAAGAAGTGAAGCCAATCAACTTATTCAGTCCAAAAATGAACGAATTTTTGAGAAAATCAGTAATGAATATCCAAAATCATTTATTTGTGCGAATAAAATAACGAAATATTTGAAGAAATTACTTAGTATAAAATTGAATGATGAAGAAAAGTTATATCTTATGCTTCATATTAATAGATTATGTAGTCGCGAGGCTTGTAACAATAGGCAATAACCTCATGCATAAGACGGAGTGCGTTTTACGTGTGAGGTTTTTATATTTTATTCTTAATAACATAAGTGGCCAGTATGTTCTAAGATAAATTTTTAATGAAAAAGAGGAGAAAGTCATGAAAAAAAAGAATTATGGAGAGTTAGCTAGGTCAATAATAGAAAATATTGGCGGTTCTAGCAATATTCGATCTTGTCATCATTGTGCTACAAGATTGAGATTTAATGTTTTGGACAAAGGTCTTATTAATATAGATAAGATTGAGGAAATTTCAGGAGTTTTAGGTACAAAATGGTTAGGAGATCAATTACAAGTAATAATTGGACAGGATGTAAAATTTGTTTATAATGAGCTAGTTGAAATGGAAGTTATTAATTCAGAAGATGTATCACAAAATTCAAATTCTGGGAAACCAACACTAAAACGAGTATGGGATTCAACATTAAGCTATGTAGCTTCAACAATGAGTGCAATGATACCTATTATGATTGGGGCTGGTATGTGTAAAACTATCGCAATAGTGTTAGGACCGGATTTGTTTAATGTGTTGCCAGTGACTAGCGATTTGTATTACTTACTAGTAATGATACACAGCACGTTGATGTATTTCCTACCTGTTTTATTAGGGTATACTGCATGTAAATCGCTAAAAATTAATCCAATATATGGAATCTTTCTTGGAGCGTTACTAATTGCACCTGATTTCCGCTCAATGATTGGTGTTCGTGAAACATTCAGTATTTATTTCATTAACGCACCAGTAGCGGACTATAGTCAAGCATTCTTGCCGATTGTATTGGTTTGCCCTATTTTGAAGTATGTAATGCAGTTTGCTGAAAGATATGCACCAAAAATGTTTTCACTTATATTGGTACCTATGTGTACAATTCTTGTAATGGTATTTGTTTTATTTGTAATTTGTGGACCTATTGGTAACTATATTGGTTCAGCAATTGGATCGTTATTCTCTGGATTATATGAAGGCAATATATTTATTAGAATTCTTGGAGCGATTGCTCTTTGTATGGCGTGGCCTTATCTTATTCTATTTGGGATGCATATTCCTGTGGTACAGCTTGCACTTTTCAGCTTAATGACTGTTGGATATGACCCTATTATATGGCCTACTGCAATCGCTTATAATTTTGTTATGATGGGATGCGGACTTGGTGCATTTTTGAAGATAAAGAACAAAGAAGAAAAAGGACTAGCTTTATCAGCGTTTATCACAAGTTTTGTTGGAGGAATTACTGAACCGACTATGTATGGTATTGTCATGCGATTCAAGAAAGGATTCCTTGCCGTTATGATAGCATGTGCAACTAGTGGATTACTTTGTGGGATATTTGCACCAAAAGTATATAATCTTGCAGGATTAATGAATAGTATTACTCTCCCAATTATATTTGCTGGGGGAGGCACAACAAATCATCTATATGGTACGTTAATATTGATAGTGAGTTTACTTGTTGGAGCAATATGTTCATACTTCATAATTGATTATAAGAATAAAGTTTAAATTAATTTTTGGATTAGAGAATTTGAAAATGCATATTATGTCTATAAGTAATATGCACTATTAGGAGGAGTAAATAGTATCCATTGTTTCATAATTAGAAAAATGGGAAAGCTGCTCCTCCATAAAAAATAAAAGGGGAGGATTAGTATGGGGGCATTTCATTGTCCGATTGGAGCAATAGGTTACGATGCACAAGGTTGTATCAACTGTGGTATGTGTATAGCTAATACTAAAGAAGAACGGATTTCTGCTTCAGAATTAATTAGGAACTACTTAAAAGAGAACGCTTCTCTAAGGGTAGATCGTACAATTAAAAAAATTGCTATTTGTGGCAAAGGTGGAGCAGGTAAATCTACAGTTACGGCATTACTTGCGATGGCATTTGAGAGTTTTGGATACAAAGTTCTTGTAATCGATGCAGATGATTCGAACATGGGTCTTTTTAGGAAAATTGGGACAGCCAAACAACCTAAGCAAATCTATAATATTGAAGTTGATGACGAAGATAGTTGGACAAAGATTGATCCTCTATCAATAGCTCAAATTCCTAAAGAATATGTGGAGAGAAATGGGAATATTTCTGTTGTTGAAATAGGGAAAATTCTTAACCCATTCCAAGGTTGTGCTTGCTCACCAATGCAATTAGCAAGAAATTTAGTTTTAAATCTTGATCCAAAAGATGATGAAATAGTCATTGCAGATCAAGAAGCGGGTCTTGAATCTTTTGGCAGAGGCGTTGAACAAGGTTGCGATACGATTCTTACGATTGTTGAACCTTCCTTCGAGTCAATTGAGATGGCGAACACTATGCAGTATATGGCTGAAGGATTTGGAATCCAAAGAGTCAGAGCAGTTGTGTCCAAAGTAGAAGATGAAGATGAAGCAGAAATTATTATTGATGAATTATCAGATAGAGATATTCGATATCTTGGAGTATTGAAAAAAGATAAATCAATTTCGAAAGCTAATCTGATGGGAAAAAATTTAAAAGAGACAAGTGGGCTTGAAATGGTAAAGGATTTAGCCAAACTTCTTCTAGATGAGGCAGAAATGAAAATATTTAATAATTCAGGAGGATAATGACTATGTATAATATTGATAAAGATATTCAATTTTTAGAAAGCGTACTTGGAAAACCATTACCTGAAATTGATGCCATTTATTTTGAAGGATCAAAAATTTGGGAACGAACGGATCAAAGACCAATAATTACCCCATATTTTCTATCTAAGCTCTTCACGCCAGAGGAAATGAAAATGGTAATTTGCTTACCAGCAACGCCATCAGAGGTTGCAACAAAACTAGGACTAGATGAAAAATATGTTCATGAAAGACTTAAACGACTATTTGAGCTTGGTAGAATCTTACCAGGAAAAACATATCACAAGGAAACCTCAGATAGATATGCCCCAAGTTTATATCCAGTTACACTACGTGACCATATCGGAATGGCTTACAACAAGAATAATCTAGATTGGAAAAATGATAAAGAAATGTTTTTGTTAGCTGATGAATGGTGTATGCGAAGAGAATTTTCAGAGGAAGAAAAAGAAGGATTAGCAGGCTATTATAATAGAATTATTCCTAAATGGGGGTCAATCAAAAATCTTCCAGGTGTCATGCATTGTGAAAACATGAAGGAAATAATATATGATAATTACCAAAATAATACAATGGCAGTAATGCGCTGCATTTGTAGGTCTTATCGCAATTTTAACAAGTACGGAGAACCTCATTTAGAAGATGGGACTGGTTGTGAATCAGGATTGAATGAAAATTGTAATGAAAATGGGCATTGTTTGTGGTTAGGGCAACGCGGAGTTTATATGAGTGAAATGTTTGGATATGTTCCAAAATCATTAGAAGAAGTTGATAAAATGTTTGAAGAAATTGAAAATGCAACGGTTATTTATCAAGATAAAAATCAACCTAGTGTAGGAATGTTGTGTAGTTGCTGTGATGATTGTTGTGTTTTGTTAAATGGGTTTTATAAAAAGGGTATTGATACATTTAGCCCATCAAGGTTTCAACCAGTGGTAAAAAAAGAAAGGTGTGTGGGTTGTCAAGTTTGTAAGGAACACTGTATCTTTGGTGCAATCTCATTTGATAGTGAAGGGAAATGTTCAATTTCATCAGAAAAATGTAAGGGTTGTGGAAATTGTGTAATGAAATGCAGTTCTAAAGCTCTAAAAATGAAAATTGTTCATGATCGTAATTGGATACCAGATATTGAAGATTATGTAAACAGTAAGTAAAATGATATTGGAAGAATAAGGAATGTTATATTAAGTAACTGATTTAGAGTATTCATTTTCAATCTAGTAAGATCAGATTTTGGGATAATTTTAAATAGTAGCAAATACTTATTTCTATTACTTAGCATAAATATTTTATATTTTTATTAGATAAGGAGGAATTCATGAAAAAGACAGAAATCAAAGCATTCTTTGATCAATGTGCAAAGAATTGGGATGATAGAATGGTTAAAAATGATAATGTTATTACTAAAATATTGGATAATGCTGATGTAAATGAAAATATAGATGTGCTAGATGTGGCATGCGGAACAGGCGTGTTATTTCCATATTATTTAGAAAGAAAAGTCTCTTCAGTTGTAGGCATTGATTTTTCGTCGGAAATGGTTAAGATAGCAAAAGAGAAATTCCCCAATATAGAAGTAATTTGCAGTGATGTTGAAAATTATTTTTTTGCAAAGAAATTTGACAGAGTGATTGTATATAATGCATTTCCCCATTTTTCCAATCCAAAACAATTAATTAAGGTTTTATCAAAAGCAATTAAGCCAGGTGGTATATTATCTATTGCACATGGGATGAGCAGAGATAAATTGTTAGAGCATCACTTAAAAAAGGCAAGTAATATATCGATTGAACTATTGAATATTACTGATGCTTGCTTTCTATTAGAAGAAGATTTTGAAGTTGTACATGCAATTTCAAATAACGAAATGTATCAATTAGTTGGAAAGAAAAAAAATAAGTAGTAGTATTAAAAGTTTTACATAAAAAAATAAAATATAAGTTTTTTAATAAAGGATCTTTGGATGTTGATATGATTAATTATTTGCATCTAGAGCAGTCATATTAGAAACTCTCAAATTTATTTAATACAAGGAGCAGTCAGAATGTTTAATATGATTAGAAAAAAAAGTGAAGAAGTCATATATTCTCCAATTGTTGGCAAATGCATTCCATTGGAACAGGTTCCAGATAAAGTTTTTGCAGAAAAAATGATGGGCGAAGGAATAGGATTCATTTACGAGGATGACACTATATATTCACCATGTGATGGTAAAATAATAATGATTGCATCAACTAAACATGCTTTTGGAATAAAAACAAAAGTAGGCACAGAGATTTTAGTTCATATTGGTATAGATACAGTAGACTTGAATGGAGAAGATTTTGATTTTCTAGTTGCTATGGGAAATCATGTAAAGGCACATGATCCAATCGTTAGAATTAATATGGTTTCAATTAAAAAGAAAAATGTAGATCTAACAACGCCACTCATAGTTACTAATGTAGATATATCAGAAGTGTATGTTATGAAGAATGAATTTGTAGACTTGAAAACAGTGGTATGCAGAATCAAAAAAAATAAGTAATGATTAGAATTAGGAATAGAAAAGAGGAAAAATTATGAAAAAGACATATTCAGTAAGTATTGTAGGTGCAGGATCGCGTTATACTCCAGGAATCTTAAAAATGCTTGTAAGTGAAATGAGGCGTTTCCCACTTCACAAGATTACCCTTTATGATAATGAGCCAGAACGTCAAGATAAAGTGTTTAAGTTCGCTCAAATTTTATTTAGAGAATACTACCCTGAATGCCAAATAATTGCAACGACTAAACCTGAAGAAGCATTTAAAGATATTGATTTCGCATTTATGCAAATTCGTGCTGGGCGACTTAAAATGCGTGAATCTGATGAGAAAATCGCACTGAAATATGGACGAATTGGTCAAGAAACATGTGGAGCTGGTGGCTTTGCCTATGGTATGCGTAGCATTCCTGCAGTAATTGATATTATTAAAGACATACGAAAATATTCTCCTGTAGCATGGGTGTTAAACTACTCAAATCCAGCTGCAATTGTTGCTGAAGCCACAAAACGTATTTTTAAGAATGATTATCGAATCATAAATATTTGCGATATGCCGATTGCAATTATGGGATTCTATGCGAAATCTTTAGGTGTGGATGTTTCAGATCTGGAACCAAGATACTTTGGCTTAAATCATTTTGGTTGGTTCACCCAAATACTAAACAAACATACCGGGTATGACTATCTTCCTGAGCTTCAAGAGATTTTTAAAACTCCTCTTGCTGCCATCGGAGATAATCACCCTCTAGATAATAGTTGGATGGAAACTTTCCGTTTCATGAGCACCATGATCACTGATTATGAAGACTTCCTACCAAATACATACCTTCAGTATTATCTATATCCAGATCATATGACCAAATCAGAAAATCCTAATTATACACGTGCAAATGAAGTAATGGATGGACATGAAAAAATTACATTTGAAATGTTAGACAAAGTGATTGCATATGACTGCTTAAGAGGAACCGAATTTGAACCTAAAGAAGGTGCAAATGATGGACATGCTAGTTACATTGTTGATTTAGCAACTTCAATTGCGAATAATAATAATGATATATTCCTGTGTATGACCGAAAATACTGGAATTGTTTCTAACTTAACAGAAGGAATGATGGTGGAAGTTCCATGCAGAGTCGGAAGTAATGGTGTGGAGGCGTTAAACGTTGGTGAAATACCAACATTCCAAAAAGGATTGATTGAAAACCAATATGCTTATGAAAAACTTACTGTTGATGCCTGTTTAGAAGGCAATTACAACTATGCATGGCAGGCATTAACGCTTAATCGATGTGTAAATGATACACAGGTTGCTAAGTCATTGCTAGACGAATATATTATAGCTAATAAAGGATATTGGCCAGAATTGAAGTAGAAAACTTTCATGTTCCTATTATTTAAAAGTAATACGTATACTCGAAGCTCTAATATTTAGAACAATAATACCAATAAATAAAGTGGGTGATTAAGTTTTTTGCATCATATCCCATGGGAAAAAGAATTATTATTTATTCTGATGGCAAGACTGTTTATGCTTAAAATGTTAAATGCTTTGAGCACCCATTCCATTTAATAAGTTGTGTACAACGGAAATGAAGAAAAGATGTAAGCTTATCTACGTCGATTCAAATGATAATGCTGGAGAAAGAATGAAAAAGAAAATGAAAAAACTTTTTTTATCAGCTTAAAACTATTACTGTTACAAATAGAGAAGACTTATAATAATACATAGCTTACTTTACTTTTCACCCCTTATTTAAGTGAATTAATCCTATGAAAAAAGATTCTGTAACAATTTATCTGTAACAATTTAATAGAAAAAAGAAAAAGTGCTAATTTCAACAGTGACATGTTCTCATTAAGGTGGACAAGTGAAATAAAAAAAATTGGAGGTGTCCATAAAAAACAGACATAAAGTTAAGAGGATTTGCTTACTGTTTATTTTGATTTACGAATTGAATAGGTGTTAAATAATTGAGTGCTGAATGAATTGTATCTGTTAAACTTGTGTAAGACTAACTTCTTCTTTACTGATGGTACTACTACATTACTGAAGTTAGTATTACATTTTACAAATTTTTATTGACAAACTTCTTGACTTAGAGTTAGCTCTAAGATATATAATTTAGTTAATTAATAGAAAAGAGGGATATCAAATGACATTTACAATATCAGAAGTAGCTCAAAGAACTGGAATATCTGCTTATACCTTACGTTATTATGATAAAGAAGGACTATTGCCATTTGTTGATCGTGATAATATAGGAATCAGAAGATTTAAAGAAGATGATTTTAATTGGTTACGTATTATTGCTTGTTTAAAAAATAGTGGTATGCCTTTAAAACAAATTAAAGAGTATGTAGAATTAGGAATGCAAGGACCATCAACAACAGAAGAAAGATTAGAAATTATGCGTAAACATAAAGCTAATGTATTAATGCAGATGTCGGAATTAGAAGAAAACTTAAATACAATCAATTATAAAATTGACGTTTATCAGAAACGACTAGTTAATGAAGAGGAAAACTAAATAGAAATTAAGAAACAATAGGACTAGTGATTAACCACTAGTCCTATACATCTTACTTTACATTTATTTTCCGCTACGTTTTGCATTATCTGAATTTGGATCCCAACGCTCTAATATTAAATCAATCCTTGCTAAGGCATCGTCAATTTCTTTTACATCTTCTTTTAATAATGTTACATCGACAGAGCTAATATTATCGTCCAAGATTGATAAATCTTTATGAGTATCTTTGGAATGATGATAAGTTATAAGGTACTAAGCATGTATGCTTTTGAGTTGTACATTCCAATGTGTTTAAAGATATAGTATCTTATTTCTAAGTTCAATAGTAATGACATTAACATCTTTTTTAAAAGTGCTTCACTCTATCTTCGTATTTTGCATAAAGTATATCATTGTTAAAGCCATCAACATTTTGAGATTGAAAGACAGGTAAATCTTCGCCTTGCTCATGTAATACTTTTAATGATTCGTGAACTATTGTGTTAAGGATAAATATGCTTATTATTGTCGAAACTGGACCAGTTTTAATCGGGCCAACTTCTAGTGAGGTATCACCGAATGGAGCATGTGTATCAAGAACAAGATCAACACACTCATATAATTTTTTACCACTACAATGACGAGATGTAGTGTTTTTAGATTGTTTGAGGTTAGTTAATGCGATTGTAAAAACACCTTCTTTTTTTGCACGCATTGCCATTTCAATAGGTACAGCATTACGTCCAGAATTAGATATTATAATCATTACATCACCTTTACTTATAATATAGTGGTCATAAATAATATCAGAAAGACCCGGTAGTTGTTCTAAGAGACTTGAACGTCTTGCACCATTTGAGGTTATAACATCCGGATCAAGAATTGCGTTAACATTTGCAAGTCCACCAGCTCTCGCAAACATTTCAATTCCTATCATATGAGAATGACCAGTGCCAAACGTATGAATAATTTTGTTATTTTTAATAGCATCTACAAATACAGAAGTAGCTTTAGCAATAGTATCTTTTTCAGTATTTTCAATTGTAGAAATCAAATCCACAATTACATTAGTGTAATTATAATGATAACTCATAGTTAGTTTCTCCTTTTATATTTGTTTTTTAATTCTTGATTGATTTTTTGTGTTTCAATATCATTTCCAAATCGAAGTATAGGACATTCACTATTGTTTGATTCTAGATAGTTAATTATTCTATGAGTCAATTCATGAGCAATTATTCCACAAGTGATTGATGAGATTGAACAAATTTTTTCAACTCCATCAGTCTCTAACATTGCGTCACCATAGGGTGCACAATTATCAATTACAACATCTCCAAATTCATATAATTTACGTCCTGAAGGATGACGAGATTGTTCTGAAAGAGTATGCTTCATACTTGTAATAACAATAATTGGGTGTTTTTTTTCAATTGCTTTTTGAGCTAAATCAATTACTAAACCATTAATACCTGAACTTGATATAATAATAAATGCATCATATGGATTAATATCATGTAAATTATAAAGACGATCAGCCACTCCAAGACGTCTTTCAAATTTGTTGTTAAGATCTTTAAAATCCTCAAAAGTTATTAACCCTCTCGATACAAAATCAGATGTTTGCATTACATTTATTGGAACTAAAGTTCCTGGCTTCCCAGACATTTCGATTCCAAAACCCATTGAATGACCAGAACCAAAAACATGAATTACTCCATTATTTTTTATGGTTTCTCCAAGAATCTGACTTGCATTTTCAATAGCTGCAACTTGGGTTGTAAGTTCATTTATATATTTTATTGCTTCTTCTGTAAAAGTTGTAAGATTAACTTCTTTCATTTTATTCTCCTTTTTTTAAGATCCATAACGTCCCTCATATTTTAGGCCAATTTTTTTATTGTGTGCATCGGCACCTGTAATATTAGTACTGAGTAAGATATTTGGTGTTGCTTCTTTTGATACTAAATATTTATATATTTCTGCTGTTAACATTTGAGCAATAATATTTCCTATTAAATTTGCAATTGGTCCACTTTTCAGCATGCTAGGTAGTGTAAATACATTGTCTGGATACTCAACTTTAATATCAATAATATAATCAGCAAGCTGGAATGCCTTGCTATTCATTAGTTCCGGATACAAACTATTTGTAATTAAAACAAATTTAAAACCACGCTTTTTAATTTCTTGAACTAATGATTCAGTGATTTCATTTGGTTGTGAAATTTGAGTAATTAGGAAAGTATCGTTCTCATTAATATTATAAGATTCAAAAAACAAATCTACAATTTGTGTATATTTACCGAAATCCTCACTAATAAATATTTCATTTGGAACTTTGCCTTGTAAGACTAAATCTCGTGCATTTAATTGGTTGTATTGAATAAATCCACCAGCACGAAATTCAAGTTCCATTGGGAGCGTGCCATTGACTCCGAATCCATATAGCTGAATTATTCCATTATTTATCATAATTTCTCCCAAGTACTCCGCCACTTTAACTATTTCATCTTTTTGTTCTACTTCAATTCGTTTCATTAATTTTACAAACGAATCCAAATATAATAGTTCTGTATTCATTTTTTCCTCCTTTAATTTTTTATAGTTCAATTTTAACATGGAAAAAAATCTTTGTAAATTAATAATTCACAAAATGCGTAAATATATAAATTTTTAAACCAAAAGTTATGAGAAATTTAAAAAATAGGTTATAATAACATAAAGAATAAACTTTGGAGGAGATAATTATGTTTCAAACAAGAATAGGAAATTTATATAATTCTTTAACAAATTCAGAAAAAACTATTGCAAATTATATTTTGGCCAATAATAATATAGTGAAAAAAATGACATCATATAATTTGGCTGATGAAATAAACGTTGGACAGTCTACAATTATCAGATTTACAAAAAAACTTGGCTATACTAGCTTTAGGGAATTACTAGCCGACATTCATATTCAGAATGAAAGTTCATTGGATCTTGAAGATATCACAGCAGATGAAACAGTAGCTCAAACAAATTATAAAATAATAAGTAGGTATTATGAAGTGCTATCTTTAACATTTGAGTATAATCCATCCACAGTTTTTGAAGACTGTACAAAGCTTTTAACAAAAGCCGATTCAATTATATGTGTTGGTGCAGGTGCTTCAAATGATTTTGCTAGATATCTATCTGCTCAACTAATTACCGCCGGAATATCGGCAAAAACATATGATAATCTACATTTACTTTTTTCAGAGATTCTAATTATGAAAAAAACAGATGTTATTATTCTCTTCTCAGAATCTGGAGAGAGTCGTGAAATTGTATTTGCTGCAAAAAAAGCAAAAGAGCGAGATGTAAAAATTATAGCTATCACAAAAAATACAAATAATTCGCTGCGAAAGTACGCGGATGTTACTTTAAGTACTGTACATTTTGATCTTAGAAACATGATCCGGACAGCGTCTATCCGTGTATCTCAGTTATGTGTTGCAGATATGTTACTACTAAATCTTTTGAAAACTAACATTGATTATTTTAGAGAAAAGTCTAAAGAAGGACGAAGAATGATAAATGAAGTATTTCCAAAATTAAATGATTAAATATATATTATTTAAGACTTAGAAAGAGAGGTTAGAAAGATGGATATTAGATGGGTCGATATTGTAAAAATTTTATATTACGAAGACAGGTATATATCTATAAAACAGCTTGCTAATGAATTGAAACTTTCTTCTAAAACCATTGAGAAAATTATAGAGACAAATAAAATAGATAGCAAAAATCATGGTTTTCATTTAGACTTTCAATATAACTTGGGATATAAGATTACAATTGAAGAAACTAATTTATTTCATAAATTTATATATGAAGCAACTACCCTTGAAAATAATATGAATGATGAAAGAATCTCAATAATTATAAAGAAACTGGTTGGTTTTAAAGACTATATAAAAATTGAAGTTCTTGCAGATGAATTATATGTAGGTAGGGCAACAATAGACAGATTAATGCCAATGATAAAAAATAGAATTAAAAAATATGATTTAAGCATTGTAACAAAACCTAAATATGGAATTAAAATCAATGGGGAAGAAATTAATATGCGAATCTGTATTGCACATATTAGCCATAATAAAGATTTTAATAGAAAAGAGGCGACTGAGATAGTTCAAAAAACAATTATTGAGGTGATTGAAAAATACAATCTAATTTTAAATGATATTAATTTTTATAATCTAATACAACACTGTGTTATTTCAATTGATAGAATAAAATCAAATAACATAATGGAGAATAAATTTATTTTTGATCAAAAAAAAGATATCGAAAATGAAAAAAATGCAGCGAAAGAAATTGCTGAAAAATTTGAAAATTATTTTAGGATTAAAATACCAGACAGTGAGCGTCAATATATTGTTGTACACTTACTAGGGAAGAGACTACAAAATAACGTGAAAGTATCAGAGGAAGTATTAGCTTTTGTAGATGATGTTTTAGAGTCAATATATGAATTTGAGAATATAGACCTAAGATATGATCAAGAACTAAAAACTGCCCTCTCAATTCACATTCAACCACTACTATCAAGACTAAAATTCGGATTGAAACAAGAAAACCCAAATCTTATTGAAATCAAAAGAGATATGCGAAAAGGATATGATATAGCAGCTCATACCGCCATAAAAATATATGATGCATTTAATCTAAAAGTTAATGAAGATGAAATAGCATATCTTGCATTACATTATTCAGTCTCTCTAGATCAGCAAAAAAAGTCACATATTAACAAAAAAATACTATTGGTTTGTTCTTCAGGCATGGGTACAGCAAAACTTCTCCAACATAAATTGGTGGAGAGATATCATTTTAAACAAGAGAATCTAGTTTTAGTATCATCACTTATCTTGGATAATTATGATTTTTCAAATGTTCATTGTATTTTAACTACAATTCCTTTGGATATACAAGTCAATATTCCGATTATTTTGATTGATTTAATTTTTAGTGAGAGAATTGCAACTAAAGTTGATAAAGTAATTAAATCAGTAACATTGATTAGTGAACTTGAAAAAATTGTTGATCAAAATTTGTTTTTCCAGAAAAAGAAATTTAATTTTAAAGAAGAAGTATTGAAATTTATGTGTGTTGAAGTAGCAAAAACAAGTCCAGTGAATGATGATTTCTTTAATCAGATTATTGCCAGAGAGAATATAAGCTCAACTGAAGTAGGTAATGGAGTTGCTCTACCGCATCCATATATATATCAGGGAAAACAGGTGATATTAAGTGTAGTAAGCTTAGATAGACCTATTAAGTGGAAGTTTGCCAACGTACAGTTAATCATTTTACTAGCTATCCCAAATGAAAATTCAATAATCTATGATCAAATAAGTGATTTAATTACTGATATTATTTCTAATTATAGTAAAGTTAATGAGTTGATATTTAATACCCAAAAAGAAAAGTTACTTGAAATTGCGAAAGGAGAATAGTATTTATGAGAATAACTCTAGTTTGTGCCTCAGGGTTAACAACAAATTTATTGGCAAAGAAATTAAATGATTATTCAAACAAAATGGGATATAATGATTCGTTTTCAGCAATTAAAGTAAATTTTTATTCTGATGTTATGAATGATACAAATATTTTTTGTATCGCTCCTCAAGCTGAATTATTGTCAAAATCTTTACAATATAATGCAAAAACCAATGGCATCAAAATTATTTATTTGGAAGAAACAGATTTAGTATTTGGGAATGTAGAAAAGATATATGAACAAATAAATAATTATAGGGTTGTTGTTGAAGATAATATGATGGTGAAAGAAATCACATTTAGTGAAATTTTCCAAATGATACTAAACGCACTAACACGATGCATTCCTATAGCTTTATTAGGATTTATATCATGGTTAGTTATATATTTTTTTGATTCTTCAACAGCTAAAATATTATTCGGTATAAGCTTTGGGATGTTTCCATTTTATATTGCCTTCGCACTGGGTTATGAATATGGAATCTTAACTAATGATAGTGAAATAGCATATGGTTTATTGTTTCTTTTAAGCTCTTCCTTTATTTTGGATATGAATACAATTAAAGAACTCCCAAATGAACTACTCAATTTAGAAAATGGTTTAATACCAATGTTGGGTCAAGGCACTAATAATTATATTTTGCTAATTATTATATTAGCTTTAACCACAGCAATTAATCTTTTTATGAGGAAAATAGACTTTCACCATCTAGCAAGAAATAATTCGCATTCTCATACTATGATTGAAATGCCTTTAAAATATGGCATTGTAATAATCATCCTATTACTTTTAAAAATAATAATTTAGATCCTTTCATTATCAATAATTTCTTAAAAAAAAGAAAATATTGATAATGAAAGGATCTTTAACTTTTTATATGATATATATAAAGGAGGTAAGAACAATGAATAATAAGTTTTTACAAAAATTATTAAGTCTTTCTCAAAGTAAGTATGTGAGAATCATTACAAATTCATTTATGAGTATTGCTGCAATAAATATTGCTGGTTCAATTTTTATGTTGATTGGATCCTTCCCAATAAATGCTTGGCAAGAATTCTTGGTTACTAGTGGATTAAAGGAAATCCTTGCTATTCCCGTATCAATCACAACTGATCTTATGGCATTGTATGTTGTTCTAGCAATCGGATATACCGTTGCTAAAGAATTCAAAGAAGATGCATTTGGAGCAGCAATCGTAGCATTAGGAGCATTTATGATTCTAACTCCATTTAATGAGACTCAAAGATCATTAAATGCAGCAGGAGAAGTAGTGTCACAATTCGTACAAAACATTATTCCTGTTTCTTCAATTGGCGCACGTGGAATTTTCTTAGCTTTGTTCGCAGGACTTATTGCTGCAAGATTGTATGTATTATTTTTACAAAAGGGGTTCAAGCTTAAAATGCCAGAATCAGTGCCTGAAAATGTTTCGAAAATGTTTGAAATGATGATTCCTGGTGGACTTGTTTTCTTAATTTTTTTAGGGATCAGGTGGGGGTTCAGTATTACCTCTTATGGTACTGCTCAGTCATTTATTTATACAATTGTACAACAACCACTTATTTCCGTAGGAGGGGGATTAGTAGGAGCTTTAGTCTATGTAACCGTGACTCAAGTTTTATGGGGAATGGGAATCCATGGCGGTTTAGTAGCGTATTCTGCATTTGCAGTCATTTATAAAACTGTTTTAACTGAGAATATTGCGGCATATAGTGTTGGTCAAGCGGCACCGCATCCTGAGTGGGCATGGGTCACTGTAATTTCAGCGTTCTGTATGATAGCTTTAACCATTGTTATGTTGTTGTTTGCAAGATCGAAACAATACAAGATACTTGGAAAACTATCATTACCAACCTCTATTTTCAATATTGGTGAGCCTTTAACGTTTGGTATTCCAATTGTTATGAACCCTGTAATGGTAATTCCGCATATAATAACAAATCCTCTCAATCTATTACTTACTGTGCTGATGAGCAAAATTGGATTTTTAGCAATGCCTACAGGAGCAACTGCCAACAATATGCTTCCTGGTCCAATTCAAATGGCATTTGTTAATAGTCATTGGTCTGGCTTTGTTTGGGGATGTATTTTGATTGTTATTAACATGGCGATTTGGTACCCATTCTTTAAAATCATTGATAACAGAGCAAAACAACAAGAACTGGATTCGGTGGCAGAATAATAAATTGGGTATTAATTGTAGACAACCAATAATGACGATGAGAAGTAAAATGTTGAGTGTTATTGATAAACGTTTGAAATCCTTCAGAGTTTTTAGATGAAAAAAGGATTCACTACTATTTCTATCTTCTGGTGCGAAATACAAGTTCAAAGACTATCTATTAATATAATTTAGTTAAAAGAAGTGGTGATAACCTTTAGTCAAAGCTATAGGAAAAGAATGCAATCAGACACATCAAAATTTCAATTCTATAAAAATTTAAGGAAAGGAAGGTATATCACTAATGACTATTGGGTAAGTCATATATAATATACCAAGAAGATAATCTGAAAATAAAAAAAGGAAATAAAACAAAAAATAAAGAAAAATGGGCAAAGTGCCCCTTACCCCAAATAAACAGCTAAAAACCTAGGTGGAAAATTGGGTATTGTCAGGTAAAATAGAGTTGATAAGAATAGAGAGATCCTCTTGGCTAACTTTCATAAAAAAACTCCTTTCTAAAAATAGTAGAAGGAGAACAGTGACTGTTAGGACAAACACTACGAGTGCCCTTTGGGTAAAAGAATAAACTAAAGTCAAAGATTAATCTACAGCCTCAAAGGACTACTCATGTGTGCTTGAAGAGTCTTAACTTGCACTGGTTAAAATGCTGGTTTAAATTGTACGAGAGTTGCAATAGTCTACAACTCACCC
>Ga0153942_1000378_pt1 | contig 17163 bp, 16 predicted proteins | sample TSNJ026MetaG_FD_104731 | JGI IMG/M metagenome (GOLD analysis project Ga0153942, IMG submission 104731) | Attine ant fungus gardens microbial communities from New Jersey, USA - TSNJ026 MetaG | ecosystem: Host-associated > Fungi > Mycelium > Unclassified | place: USA: New Jersey, Brendan T. Byrne... | reverse complement strand
TTATTTTTTTTCAATAATAAAAGAAAAAACTGCCATTTAGTTAGCAGCCAGTATCTTATTACTACATAAATTATCTTTTTTTTGTTTTGAATCGGTTCTTTTTAAAAAAATTCCAGAAAAAAAAGAAACCACTTTATAGTTTCTCGTTTAATATTTCTTTTGTTAGAACCGGATTAGCTTTCCCTCTTGTTTGTTTCATCACTTGTCCAACAAAGAAATCAAATAGATTAGATTTACCATTATGATATTCTTCTACTTGTTTTTGGTTGTTTGCTAAAATTTCTAAAATAATACTTTCCAATTCCTTCCGATCACTGATTTGTGCATTCTCTTTACTAATAAATTCTTCTGGTTTCTTATTATTTTCTAGAGTTTTGAAGAAAACTTCTTTTGCTTGTTTAGAAGAAATAGTTCCATCATTTATTTTATCTACGATCGTTTTAAGCATTTCGGGAGTCAAGAAGAACTCATTTAATGCTAGTTCATACTTGTTAATATAAGCTAATATTTGAACAGTAACCCAGTTTGCGGCTATTTTAGCATCAATTCCTAAAGCTATACAAGATTCAAAGTAATCACTTACTTCTCGTTCTTTAACTAAAACACCAGCATCATAATCACTTAACCCATATTGCTTTATATATTTATCTTTACGTTCTAAAGCAAGCTCAGTTATTTCTGTTCTAATATTTTCTAACCATTCCTTTGTAATTTTATATTTCGGAATATTTGGTTCAACAAAATATTTATAGTCAATCGCATCGGCTTTACTACGCATACGAATTGTAGTTCCACTCTCTTCATCAAAACGTCTTGTTTCTTGTTCTATTTCATCTTGTCTTCCTGATTCAATCAATTCACTTTGACGTTTTATTTCATAATTAATCGCCTCAGCAACATTTGAAAAAGAGTTAACATTCTTAATTTCAACTTTTGTACCTAGAGGTGCTCCTTCTTCTGCTAATGATACATTTACATCACAACGAATTTGCCCCTTTTTAGTATCAGCCTCAGATATATCTGTATATTTATAAACACTTCTCATATGTTCTAAGAAGGCAACAGCTTCAAGAGAAGAATGAATACAAGGCTCGGTAACAAGTTCTAAAAGCGGAATTCCACAGCGGTTATAGTCAATGTAAGTTGAAGCAAATCCGTGATCTAAAGATGCTGTATCCTCCTCTAGATGAATATCATGGATTAAGATACTTTTTCTTTCTCCATTTACTTCGATTACAACGTTACCATTTATTCCAACAGGATGATGAAATTGTGTAATTTGAAATCCTTTCGGAAGATCGGGATAATAATAATTTTTACGATCAAAATACATATATTCTGGTTGTTCGCAATTTAAAATCATACTCATTTTCAAAGCATTCTTTACACAATATTTATTAATTGTTGGCATCGTCCCAGGTAATGCTAAATCAAGTGCTACAACATTACTATTAGGAATTTCTGAATAGCCATTTTTTCCTCTTGAGAAGACTTTTGCGTTTGATTTCATCTCACAGTGCATCTCAAGACCAATGGTTGCTAGTAGTGTCATTAATTAACCTCCTTTGCAATTTGATTCTTATAAGGCATTTTTGATTCTAATGTATAAGCAATATTTAATATATTTTCATCATCTAAAACTTTTCCAGTAATATTAACGCCTATTGGCAGTTCTTCAATCATTCCATTTGGAATCGTAATACTAGGGAATCCGCCAAAATTTCCAATTACCATTAAGTTTTCTAAAACCTCTAACAAATCATTTTGAAGCATATTACCAGCTTGTTCTAATTTTGTTGCTACTCCTTCACTACAAGGCATAATCATTGCATCATAATGTTTAAATAATTCATTCATTTTATCAACGACTAAACGTCTAACTCTTTGCGCATTTAAGAAAAACTTTTCTTGATTTTCTTTTTGTAATACATAAGAACCTATAACAAAACGACGTTTAATCAAAGGAGAAAATCCCAGTGTTCGATGATTTTTCATTGATTCAATATAAGTAGAACCTTCTCCACGAGAACCAAAACTAAATCCAGTCATATTCGATAAATTGCTTGTTGCTTCAGCACAAGAAATACAAACGTAGGTTGTTGGAATTGCATTTAGCAAAGCCATGTCAAATTCGATTCCTTCGACGATTGCCCCAGCATTTCTTAATAAATCTAAAGTGCTTTCAAATTGAGCAAAAGTAGATTTTAGTGAATCACTCACCTTTTCATAAGCATCTAATTCTAATAAGTTTTTAATATAAAATAGCTTCTTTCCTTTAATATCTCCCGTTAAAGAATCTAATAAATGCATTGTACTAGAATCTAGACTTGTTTGATCACGCTCATCCATTCCCTTCATTACATCAACTGTTGCACAAGCGTCTTCTACACTTCTTGTTAAGACTCCTACATGATCTAAACTAGAAGCAAAAGGAAATAATCCATAACGAGAAATTAGTCCATAGGTTGGTTTATAACCGACAATTCCACAGAAAGCCGCAGGTTTACGAATGGAATCTCCAGTATCAGTTCCAAGTGCTAAAGGAACAACTCCCGCGGCTACACATGCAGCAGATCCAGCGCTTGATCCAGCTGTCATACGACTAGGATCCCAAGGATTTTTAACAATTCCCGTATGACCTGTTGTCCCGGTTCCACCCATTCCAAATTCATCCATTGTTGATTTGGCAATTGGAACAGCTCCCGCTTCATTTAATTTCTCAATTACTGTAGCATTGAAAAATGGAATATAGTTTTTTAAGGTATTAGATGATCCCGTAGAAAGTATCCCAGCAGTTGAAAAATTATCTTTAATAACATAAGGAATTCCACTTAAAAGGGATTTTTTTTCATGATTCCCTTTGGCATCATCTAAAATCGTAACAAAAGAATTGCATTTTTCTTGATTTTGATGGGCTAAAACTAACGCTTCATCTACTAATGCTTGTGAAGTAACTTGACCATTATCTAATAACTCCCGTAACTCTAATACTGTTTTCATTCCCCCACCACCTTTGGAACTTCAACTTCACGCCCCTCTTTTTTTTCACAGTTTTGAAGTAATTGTTCAATTGAATCTGATTCATCAGAAAGATCTTCTCTTAATTCAAATTCTATTTCAAAAGGATGTGTCATTGGTTCTACAGAACTAAGACCAGCAATGTCATTAATTTTATTCATATTTGCTTCAATAATATCAAATTCATTTAATACACTAGCGTTTTCTTCTCTAGTTAAGCCAATTAATAATTTATCGGCATAATCATCAACTAATTGAGCTGTAAATTTACTCATTATCTTCCTCCTTTATAATTTCAATTCCTAATTCATCTAATTGCGATTTTGAAACAATATTTGGCGCTTCACTCATTAAATCACTAGCACTTTGTGTTTTAGGAAAGGCGATTACATCTTTCATATTTTCCGTTTCACTTAAAATCATTGTAAATCGTTCTAAACCAATTGCAAGACCAGCATGAGGAGGTGCTCCAAATTTATAAGCATCAAGTAAGAAACCAAATTTATCTTGTGCTTCTTTTGAAGATATTTCTAAAGCTTCAAATACTTTCGATTGCATCTTAGGATCATTAATCCGAACCGATCCACCACCCAATTCATATCCATTTAAAACAATATCATAAGCAATAGATAAACAAGTATTCTTATTTTCTAAAGCTTCCATACTCACAGGTTTTGTAAAAGGATGATGCATTGATTTAAAACGGTTTTCTTCTTCAGAATATTCAAACATTGGAAAATCAGTCACCCATAAGAAATTTAGTTTACTCCTATCAATCAAATCAAAGTCGCGAGCTACTTTCAAACGAAGAGCACCAAGAGAAGCATATACAACACTTGCTTTCCCACAACAAATTAAGATAAGATCACCATTTTCAACGCCAAATTGATCCTTTATTGCAATCTGTTTTTCACTTTCTAAATTCTTGGCAATTACCCCTGTAAAACTATCATTATCATATTTCAACCAAGCTAACCCTTTCGCTCCATAGATTTTTACAAAATCAGTCAAGCGATCAATTTCATTTCGGGGATATTTATTTTGTTTGACAATCAAACATTTGGCAATTCCACCTTCAGCAATCGCGTTTGCAAACACATTCATCTTCGAATCACGAAGTAATTCCGTGATATCATTTAAATAAAGTTCAAAACGAGTATCAGGTTTGTCAGAACCATATTGATTCATAGCTTCTTCATAAGTCATTCTTGGTAAGGTTGGAATTTCAATTCCTTTGATATCCTTCACCACTTTTTTGACCATCGCTTCTACAGTATTCAAAACATCTTCTTGTTCTACAAAACTCATTTCTAAATCTATTTGGGTAAATTCTGGTTGACGATCCGCTCTTAAATCTTCATCTCGAAAACATTTCGCAATTTGATAATATTTTTCAAATCCAGCGACCATTAATAATTGTTTAAATATTTGTGGACTTTGTGGCAATGCATAAAAAGACCCTTTATTGACACGAGAGGGAACAATATAATCTCTTGCCCCTTCTGGAGTACTTTTACATAAAACAGGTGTTTCAATTTCTAAGAAATTATTATTATTTAAATACTCACGAACAGATTGCATAATTTGATGACGAATCTTAATATTATTTTGCAGTCTTTCTTTTCGTAATTCTAAATAACGATATTTCAATCCAACTTCTTCATTTACCTTTTGTTCTTCATAAATATTAAAAGGCATGGCTTCACTTTCACCTAAGATTTCCAATTCAGTTACCATTAATTCTACTTCACCAGTTGACAAGTTAGGATTAATTTCCTTTTCTCCACGAGCAACTAATTCACCGGTTACTTTAATACAAAATTCATTTCGTAATTTTTCAGCCATATCAAAACTTGTTTTTAAATAGCTTCGGTTAAATACAACTTGTAATAAGCCAGAACGATCACGTAAATCAACAAATATGACGCCACCCATATCACGACGTCTATTAACCCAACCATAAACAGTTAAAGTTTTACCAACATCAGATGCACGAAATTCACCGTTGTTATATTGTTTCATCTTTCTTCTCCTCATTTTCTAATTCTTTTTAAACTTTTTGATTTGTACCATTTATAAAATACATCAATCATATCTTTATCATTTGTATCTTCTGGAATACTTGATTCATCAAACCATCCATATTCAGAAGATTCTTTTGTAACAACATAATTGGTTCCACCTATATCCATATAATCTTCACTTGATATATCAATTTCAGTATTAGAATTAATTCCTTCGGCAACATATAAAGCCGTATTATTATATACTTCATCTCCATTTGGATAAATTTTATGACGTCCTTCGCCAGATAAAACATCAACTAATTGTAATTCATCTTCTGGATAATCAATTCTAGTTTCTTCTAGGAATTCCCGCTTTGCAGTATAACGCAGCGTTTCTCCTAGTTCTTGAACGCCACCAGGAACCACCCATAAGTTTTTATTAGAAGTTTTTCGAACTAATAAAATTTCTCCTTTTTCATTCACTGCAATCACAGCTCCCCCAAATTGAGGGATTGCCATATGGCGATGTTCTTCACGTAAATTTTCTCTAATTTTAATATAAATGTTTTTTTCTATATTTGTCATAATACCTCCTAAAACTCACAGTTATTTGGCGTTCTTGGGAATGGAATGACATCGCGAATATTATCGACTCCAGTCAGATATATTAAAAGCCTTTCAAAACCCATCCCAAATCCAGAATGAACACAGCCACCAAATCTTCTTAAGTTTAAATACCACTGCATTTCTTGTGTATCTACTTTCATTTCTTTCATTCGTTTTACTAATCTATCTAAATCTTCTTCGCGTTGACTTCCTCCCATTAATTCTCCAGCTTGAGGTACAAGTAAATCAACTGCTGCAACGGTCTTACCATCTGCGTTTTGTTTCATGTAGAAAGCTTTGATGTCTTTTGGCCAATCAGTTAAGAATACGGGACCATTAAAATGAGTATCAGTTAAATATTTTTCATGTTCTTTTGCTATATCTTCTCCAAATTTTGGTTCAAATTCAAATTTAACATCAGCTTTTTTTAATATTTTAATTGCTTCTTCATGTGTAATACGATTGAAATCAGAATTTACTAAACTATTTAATTTTTCTTTTAATCCTTTTTCGACAAATTGATCAAAGAAATTCATTTCATCAGCACAATGTTTTAGCACATAAGAAACAACATATTTAAGCATATCCTCCATTACATTCATGTCCCCTTCTAAATCGCAGAAACAAATCTCTGGTTCTATCATCCAGAATTCAGAAGCATGCGTTTTCGTATTGGAATTTTCAGCTCTAAAAGTGGGACCAAAAGTATAAATTTTCTTGAAAGCATGGGCAAAAATTTCTCCTTGTAATTGTCCAGATACAGTTAAAGAAGCTTTCTTACCAAAAAAATCTTTTTTATAATCAATTTTTTTGCCATCTAACTTTTCTAAATCCAAAGTTGTAACTTGAAACATTTCCCCTGCCCCTTCGGCATCACTTGCCGTGATAAGAGGTGCATGAAGCATCACATAACCATTCTCTTGAAAATAAGAATGAATGGCATGAGAAGCAACACTTCGAACTCTAAATACTGCGTTAAATAAATTAGTTCTTGGACGTAAATAAGCTACTTCTCGCAAGAACTCTCTTGTATGTCTTTTTGGTTGAATCGGATAATCTTCTGGACAATCTCCTAGTAGCTTAATCTCATTTGCTTTTACTTCATAGGCTTGATTACCCTCAGATTCTACCAGGATTCCCCTCACTTCAATAGAACAACCCACCAACATCTTTTGAATTGCCTCAAAACAAGTAAGCTCATCAGTATATACCACTTGGATTCCTTTAAAACTAGTTCCATCATTAAAATCGATAAAACCAAAATTCTTTTGTTTACGGTGATTTCTGATCCATCCTTGTAATATCACTTCTTTATTTTTATATTCTGCAATATTTGCTAATAATTCTTTAATATCCATTTTTTATTCTCCTTTAAAAATTCATGTCTAAATGATCAATAATATTTATTTCTTTTACTAAGGTAATCTCTTTTGTTAGACAATCTTTTACTTGAATTTCTTGTGTTTTAAAGTCATTCTCATTTAAAATGATCATATATTTACAATTGCTACGATCAGCATCTTTAAATTGACTTTTTAATGTTTTACCTGCCATGGCCATTTCTGTTTTAAAACCATTTAATCTTAATTCTTGAGTTAAAAATACAGCCTTCTGTGTTTCTTTTTCCGATACATGTAATACAAAAACATCGATTGCTTTTTCATCTACTACTTTAATATCTTGAGCTTCTAAAGCAACCATAATACGTTCAATACCACTAGCAAAACCAATTGCTGGTGTACTAGGACCGCCAAGAGATTCAACTAATCCATTATATCTGCCTCCAGCTACTAGAACGTTACCAGTTCCTAGTTCTTCACAAACACAAGTAATTTCAAAGACTGTATGATCATAATAATCTAAACCACGAACTAAATTATCATCCACTTCATAATCGATTCCCATGATATCTAAATAATCTTTGACAGATTCAAAACGATTCTTGCTAGACTCATTTAAATAATCGCTCATCCTTGGGGCATTCTTAAATACTTCTTTATCACAATCAACTTTACAATCTAATATTCGAAGTGGATTTGTAACAAAACGTTTTTGACAATCTTCACACAAAGTATTTAAATATGGTTCAAAATATTCTTTTAAAGCAGTAGTATAATGAATTCTTGATTCCTTATCACCTAATGTATTAATATTGACAATTAAATCTTTAATATTAAGTGCTTCTAAAACCCGTAAAGGTAAACTAATCAGTTCGGCATCAATATGTGGATCATTACTTCCTAAGATTTCCATTCCATATTGGGTGAATTCTCTATTTCTACCTGATTGAGGTCTTTCATAACGATACATTGTTCCGTTATAAAAATATTTTGCAACTTTTGTTTCACCAAACACTTTGTTTTCAATGTAAGAACGAACAACACTTGCGGTTCCTTCTGGTCTAAGTGTTAAATTTCTTTCACCACGATCCATGAAATCATAAGTTTCCTTTGTAACAATGTCACTGGTTTCCCCAACACTTCTATGAAATAATTCGCTCGATTCAAATATTGGTGTTCGAATAAAATCATAATTATATATTTCGGCAAAATCATTTACTACTTGATCAATATATTTTAATACTCTGGCATTCTTATCCTTAATATCATAAGTTCCTTTTGGTTTTGTTATCATCTTTCTTCCTTCTTTCTAACATAAAAAAACCTAGGTTCTGTAAGGACGAGCAATTGCCCGCGGTGCCACCTTACTTTACTAGGTACTCTTAAATGTTTATCGCACGTATGCGTTTCTATGTATTTTGAAAAGCTGTTCTTTCTATTATTCTATTAAAACTTTTTCACCAATCAAGTTCTCTCTATCATAAATCAAATAATATACTCTTTCTTTTCCATAGAAAATAACTACTCCTATATTGTATTACTTTTTTTAGAATTAGTCAAATTTGTTTTTTTATTCGCAATTTTTTGTAATTCTTCTAAATAATTCTGTTTATTTGTTGGATGTTCAACTATATAAAACAGATCATCTCCTAATTAAATTATATTCGTTTTAGAAAATTAAAGATGTTTTGTTCTTTTAAAATCTATGCTTTCAATAGTTAAAGTATTATTTCTTAATGCAGATAAAACATCTTCCAAATAATTTGTTGGATCAATTGAAGAATTCTCTCTCATCTGAAGATTAATATTTGATAAAATCTGTACTATTTTTCTTTTTAAATCTTGATCTTCTAAACTCATTGCTTCTTTAAGAATACTTGCCATCAAATCATGATGAACATCTAAACTCTCATCATATCTTTTGTCTTTTTCTTTATTTAATTTAGGGTAAGATAAAGCTTTATAATTTTGAATATACTCAAAGCAATATTCTTCTAATAGGTCAATTAATTCTAAATTTTTTTGACTAAATAACCAAGAACGATCACTTTCTTCTTCTCTTATTGCATATGCATTCATGAAGAAACTTTGGTCCATTTCAACCATAAATCCATGAATCTTATGATAAATATCACTACTTTCATTTGAAATAATAGATTCTAATTGGATCATTCTATCAACAATCTCGTTAAAAAACTTAAATGCATTATAAGCTCTTGCTTCCTTTGTAACTATTTTTATTAATTCTAATCTTTTTACTTCTAATAGGAATCGATTTGGTTTCCAACTATTTTTATTCATAATATGCCTCCTTAGACACAAAAAATATTATATCAAATTTAAGAAAAAAAGTACAAGAAAAAACAATCTGATTTCAGTTCTAAGGAGTAAGATTCCTTCGCAAAAATAATTTGATTTAATTATTACAAAAATAAAAGGGCTGGCGTAAAAATAAATATCAAAATTATATTACCTATGATTAACCGATTATGGAATTAATGTTCTAACTTGTTCTTTATTGTCTTGTTTTTCTTGATAGTCTCTATAAGCAGCTTCTATTTTTTGTTCAAACGAAAAATAATCGATTTCTAAATTCAATAAATATAGAACTTTATCATTATCTAACCAGGAAAAACTATCTTTATTAATTGCTGCTTTGATTTTATCATTATCTTTGTAAGTATTTTCAATATTAATTAAGGGTTCATTATATTTATTAGATAGATAATTAAACATATAATCACGATATAATTTAAATTTATTATAAAGAACTATATTTTGTTCATATTCTCTATCCGATCTAAAATATTGTATATCTATTTTAGTTTCCAGGACTTTTAATAAATAAAGATTTTCTTCTAAAGATATATTATTATTTATATTTACATCCAAAAGGTTTTTATAGAAAAATCTTAACATTTCTATGATACTTTCATTTTTAATAGAACGAAATATTTCATTTACTTCGCCAATAGTAACATTTTCTATATCAAGTCCATTTCGTTCTAAAATTTCAATTAAAAAACCACTTATTTCTTGATCTCCGATCGAAAATGTTGTATTCATTTTAATAAAACGAATTTGTTCTTCACGAGTCATAATACCAAGTTTTTCTAAAGACTCTACTGGATTTTTATATAAAGTAATATTATCAATGTCAGCTAATTTTGTTGCCGGATTAATTAAGCAACTCAGTTTTAAGAGCTCAGCCATTCTTCTTGCCTGATAATAAGTATCCGGAGTACCTGAATTTATTTCTGCTTGTGCCTCTTCTAAATAGCGAAAATCAAAAGGAGAAGACTCATTGCCTTTTCTTATACTCATTCCAAACAAAGAATAATTATTATCAATATGATCACACTTATCTTGAAGAAGATGATATACTTCATGGTAAATTGTTTTATATCGAAAATTTTTAAAATCATAAGCATCTTTTACTTCACTTAAATTTGATAATTTTAAATATTCGTTTAAAATATTATCCTCAAAAATAATTAATACTAATTCTTCATCATCAAACATTCCTTTTACAAAAGGATCAATTTTACTATATCCTTTATACAATTTAAGATTTTTTATATTACAAAAAAGATTATTATAGTCATAATTTTCCACATTCTTTATTTCACTTTTTAGATAATCTAATATATAGAGACTTATCATTTCTAGTTCTAAATCATCATAATTTTCTAAAGTATAATATTTTGTATTGGCTTCAGAAACATTAAATTTTTGATTATTCTTTCTTATAATTTGAGATAAATCACTAGAATAAAAATTTTCAGTATCAATGGTTTTGTCATGATTTACTTCGTTTGAGAAGTTTGGTAGTTCCTGCATAAATTCACTTGGATCATATATATCATCATAAGTATATTCTTCTGGTTGATTAATAAGCTCAAATAATTTTTCTAAGATTTCTTTTTCTCGTAATGAACGAATCATTTTTTCTTGTAATAAATCACTAATTCTTTTTTGTAACGAATCAATTATTTCTTTTTGTTTTATAATTATCATTTTTTCTTGTGGTAGATCATTTATTACAGTAGTCGTTTCTATTGCTTCATTAGTTTCTTTATTCTTAGTTTTTGAAAAAGAGTTAGTGCAACCAGTTAGTAATGAAAAAGAAAGAACAATTGGTAATATTTTTGTATATTTCTTTTTTATATCTTGTAATCTTTGTTTCATTATTTCGCCCCTTAAAATATAACAATATATGTTACTAGATATATGAATAATTATCAAGCAAAAAACATCTTTTGAAGATGTTTTTTAAAGTAGTATCTGTTTTTTATAATTCATTACTATCTAAAATAATTGTAACTGGACCACAGTTTGTTAGAGTGACTTCCATAACACTTCCAAATTTGCCGACTTCAACTTTAATTTCTTTAGCTAATTCTTGATTAAAATAGTCATAGAAGGCACTTGCTTTATTATATTCTAAGGCCTTTTTATAACTTGGCCTATTACCGTTTTTAAGATTGGCATAAAGAGTGAATTGGCTAATTGAAAGAATCGATCCTTCCACATCAACTATATCCAAATTTAGTTTTCCTTCTTCATCAGGAAATACTCTTAGTTTTAATAGTTTTTCAATCATTTTATCAATAATTAGAAAATCATCTGATTCACAAAAACCAACTAATAAAACATAGCCAAAGCTAATTTCATTAATTTCAGTTTGATTGATTAAAACGGATGCATCTTTTGCAACCTGTGTAATTATTTTCAATTTCTTCTTGCCTCCAATACAAATGCTAAACTATATAAACTTTGTAAAAACAAATCTAATTCCTCAACATTTTTCATTTTCACAGTTAAATCATAACGATTGATTTTATCATCACTTATTGTTTTTACAGATTCAACATAAACATTTTTGCTTGTTGCTTTCGTAATAATATCAAGAAGATAGTTTTTATCATTTAAAGTTGATACCGAAATATTAGCAAAATAATAATTATCTAAAGTTTCATTCCAAGCAACTTCGATAAGTCTCTCTTTTTTATTTGTAACATTAATACAATCACTACGATGCACACTGACGCCCTCTCCTTTAGTGATATAACCAATGATTGGATCACCCTTAACTGGTTGACAGCATTTTGCTAAATTAACACGAATATCGCCTATTCCTTGCACTATAACATCGTTTTTATAAGATACTTTCTTGATTTCTTGGTTCATAATTCGTTCAATTAATACATCAGTCACATTTTTCTTTTCATCTCTAGTTAAATCAACAATATAATGTGAGGTATAGCGAAGAGAACCAACCAGAAAATAAACTTCCATAATATCTGTTACTTTTAAATCCGCTAATACTTTTTTGATATTTTCATTAGAAAAAACTGTATCAAATGATAATTTTTGTTTCCGAAGTTCTCGTTCAATTAATGTTTTTCCTTTTTCAATATAATTTTCTCGATCTTGTTTGCTAAAGAAAGATTTGATTTTATTTCTAGCTTGAGTAGTTTTTACAAATTGTAACCATTCTTTCTTAGGGACACTTCCGTTCGTCGTCATCATTTTAACGATGTCATTATCCTGTAATTCATGATCAAGAGGAACAATGACATCATTAACTAAAGCTCCCGTTGTTTTATCTCCAACAGCAGAATGGATTCGATACGCAAAATCAATTGGCGTTGAAGCTTTCGGAAGTTCAATAACATCACCTTTTGGCGTAAAGACATAAATGAAATCATTAAATATTTCTGTATTCATTCGATTTTCAATTTCTGCTTCTTGATATTCTCCGTTATTTTCAATAATACTTCTAAAAATTTCTAACTTTTGTTCCATATTACTATGGATTTTCTTTGAACCTTTTTCTTTATAAGACCAGTGAGAAGCCATTCCTTTTTCACTTAGTTCATCCATTTCCTGAGTTCGAATTTGAATTTCAAAGATATGACCATTGGCTCCAAATACACCAGTATGTAAACTTTGATACATATTTTGTTTTGGCATTGCAATATAATCTTTAAATCTGCCAGGAATTGGTCGGTATTTAGAATGGATCAATCCAACCGTTAAATAGCAATCACTAACATTATCTAAAATAACTCTCATTGCTAGAATATCATATATTTTATTCCAGTTCTTCCCATTATCCAGTTTCTTATAAATACTATGAACACTTTTAACACGGCTTTTAATCACAAACTTAATATTATTATCAATGAGTACTTCACTAATCGCATCTTGCATTTCTTCTAATAGATCTTTTAATTCATTGCGAGAGGCATCCAACCGTTTTAAAATATCATTATAAACATCTGGTTTTATATATCGTAAACATAAATCTTCCATTTCTGTTTTAATTGAATAAATACCTAATCGATGTGCAATTGGAATTAATACTTGAATTGTTTCATTTGCTTTACGAATAATCTCGGTTTTAGGTAAGGCATAAGCCGTTCTTAAATTATGCAAGCGATCGGCAAGTTTTACGAATAATACACGAACATCTTCACTTAATCCAATTAAGACTTTTCTTAAATGGGTAGCCGCGGCCTCAGTATTATCTGATAATTCAAGACGATTGATTTTACTAATCGAACTAACAATTCCAGCAACTCCTGCTCCAAATAATGTTTCTATTTCTTCTTTTGTAGCACTAGCATGATTCATGGTTTCATGAATTAAGGCTGCAATAATTGTTTCATGATCAACATTTAAATCTGCTAAAATCATTGCCACTTCTAGTGGATGAGTAATATAATCTTCACCATTTAATCGTTTCTTATTTAAATGTTGTTTTAAAGCATATTGATATGCTTTCTTGATCAATTCTAATTCATCACTTAAATAATTTTTATTTACTTTTTCTAATAAATCTTTTAATTCTACACTTTCCTTATTCATGTTGTTCAACCTTCAATCTTATATATTCCAAAATAATTTCTTCTTCAATATTCAAAATATCATCTACCATATCAAAAAGCGTTAGGCCTCTAGTATCATTCCATCTATTTATTCGAATTGCTTGAAAGATATCTTCTTCTTTTATAAAATATAATTTTTTTTGATGAAGTTCATGCATCCTTGTTCGAAGAGCAGGAACTAATCTTTCATATAATGAATTTAGAGATGTAAATTTTTCATGTTCCATCATTTCTCGCTCCTTCTAAAACCTTAGTTTTGTTCATATACATTATTATATATCAAAAATTTGTATTTTAAAAGGAGATATCCATGAAAAAAAATAAATTCCTTACATCCACTCTTATCCTCATGTGCGGGGGATTTATTACCAAGATCCTTGGTTTTATCATAAAAGTCGTATATACAAGAATTGTTGGCAACGTTGGTGTTAGCTTATATTCAATTGTTATGCCTACTTACTCTCTTTTAATTACAATTGCTTCCTTATCTCTTCCGATTGCTATTTCAAAGTTAATTGCTGAACATAAAAATAGCTCCAAAAAAATATTAATATCTTCTACCTTTATCATTTTATTGGTTAATGTAGCACTTATAACAATCACTCTTAGTAGTGCAAGATTTATCGCTACAACTTTACTTCAAAATGATGAAACCTATTATTTAATCATTGCCATGAGTGCAACCCTTCCTTTTATCAGCATCTCCTCTGTAATAAAAGGCTATTTTTTTGGTAAACAAGAGATGCTACCTTCAACTATTTCTAATATATTTGAACAAATCGCAAGACTTTTATTGATCTATTTAGTCTTACCAAAATTAATGGCAACAAGTGTGTTGCTTGCTGTAATCTTCTTAATTCTTTTAAATGTCATCTCAGAAATTATCAGTATTATAGTATTATTATTTTTCTTGCCTCGAAATATTAAACTTAAAAAAAGGGATTTAAAACCAGATAAACGATGTATTAAAGATGTCTTAGATATTAGTATTCCAACTGTTTCCTCAAGATTCATTGGTAATATTGGTTTATTCTTTGAACCTATTGTTTTAACTTTTTTTCTTGTAAAAATGGGCTATTCAAATGAATATATTTTAATGGAATATGGTGTTTATAATGGTTATACTATTTCTTTACTAATTCTTCCCTCCTTCTTTGTTTCTTCCATCTGTTCTGCTTTAATTCCAGAAATCAGCAAATATGCTGGGCAAAACAATAAAAGTATGATTAAACGAAGGTTTTTTCAAGCAACGGGCTTTTCGTTCATTATCGGTTTTCTTTTTTCAATGTTAATTTTCTTTTTTAGAGAACAATTACTTAGTATTGTTTATAATACAACCCTTGGGGTTGATTATATTAAAGTACTTGCTCCCTTCTTCGTCTTATTCTACTTAGAAGCTCCAATTATTAGTACGCTCCAAGCGCTAGGTAAAAGTAAAGCGACCATGCAAGTAACTTTTTATGGTCAAATCATTAAACTTGTTACAATTGTTCTCTTATCCAACCTAAAAATTGGAATTTACAGCTTAATTTATGCTGAAATAATTAATATTATTTTTGTTGTTTTAGCCAATTTAAAACATATGATTCCAATTCTTCGTAACAAAGAAAAAAACTCATATTGATTATACAAGTTTTTCAAATAGTACTTCTTTAACTTTTCCTTCTTCGTTTTTATAAGCTATTATTCGGTAGTTTTCTTCATTAGTAAGACCTCTAAAGTATTCATAAGTATCATATTCTTCACCTTTCGTACGAATCATATGATAAAAAATATCCTTTAATTTAAAATAGTTTTTTTCATAAGCTTCTTCTAAACTTAAGAAAGTACTGCCGTAAAAAACATAAATTTCTTTAAAACATTTTGTTTTGTAGACCACGTCTTCATGAACAAATAAAGTAATTTCTTCCTCATCACAACGGTTTGAGGCCCTCATTGTCAAAGTGAACTTTGTATAATCCTCGACTTTTTTTAAGCGTTCTATTTTACGAATCGAATATAAATGATTACACATTACAATGGAAATAAAAAGAATTGCAATAACAGTAAAAAAAATACTGCCACAAATTAACCATTTTTGACGTCTTATTTTCTTTTTCATCACAAAATCATTCATATATACTCTCCCTTGATAAACTGTAAGAACATTATAGCATTTTCAAAAAGTTTATTAAAGGACTTTTTTTGTCATAAATCTTTTTTTTGAATCAAAAATAACTGTTTCTTTTTTAAGAAAGCATAAAAGATATTTTCTGGTTCCATATTTTTCTTCTTTAAAATATTTCTTAACCAATATTCGTTTTTATGAATCGCTTTTAATGTTGTTTCTTGAACTATTCCATCTAAAATAACCGGCATTGGGTATTGACTTTTAATCCTAAAGAAATTATATTTAAAAACCGATAACTTCCCATTAGATTCCAAGAAAGCATATTCAACTTCTTCAATACTTTTAACTTCTTTTTGACGTAAACTTAACAATAAATCATCCATGTTATATCGCTGTTTTACCATTTCATTAAGATTAATTTTGCCTCGACAAATAATTAAACTTGGTTTCCCTGCAAAAAAAGTTCTAAATTTTCTTGATTTTGTACTGATGTAGGCAAGTCCAACTTCTAAAATTACCAATACAATCAAAGGAATTATTGTCATCCAAATTGATTGATCTATATTTTCAATACTAATTGCTACCATTTCGGCAATTAAGATTGAAACAATTAAATCAATTATTCCAAGTTGACCAATTTCTCTTTTTCCCATAATTCGATATAGAAAAACGATAAAGAAGTAAAAAAAGAGAGTCCGATATAACACTAAAAAAATTTCCATAAATAATCACCTAAATATATTATGTGATTATTCATAAAATTTTAATCATAACATAGTATTTATTAGGTGATTACATGAAACTATTAGTAAAATATGCAAAAACAATCGGTGTTTTTGTTGGAGGAATACTCATATTGAGTTTAATTTTTAGTATATTAGGCTATTTTAATCTTTTAGGATCGGGGCTAAAAAGTATTATGGCAATTATTATAATGATATTATTCTTTCTATTTATTGGCTATAAATATGGTCAAAACACAGAACAAAAAGGTTATTTAGAAGGAATTAAAATTGGTTTTCTTTTAATTATCACTTTAGTTTTAATCAATTTATTATTTTATCAAACAGGATTTTCTTTTGAACGATTCATCTATTACACTGTTCTAATCTTATCCAGTGTATTTGGTTCAATGCTTGGAATCAACAAAAAAAAGAAGAATTAAAAAAAGATACTAAATATCGGCAATA
>Ga0153942_1000377_pt1 | contig 17167 bp, 20 predicted proteins | sample TSNJ026MetaG_FD_104731 | JGI IMG/M metagenome (GOLD analysis project Ga0153942, IMG submission 104731) | Attine ant fungus gardens microbial communities from New Jersey, USA - TSNJ026 MetaG | ecosystem: Host-associated > Fungi > Mycelium > Unclassified | place: USA: New Jersey, Brendan T. Byrne... | reverse complement strand
TGGATATAATTTGCACAGCTTTAGCTTCCTCGTCTGCTATCGGACCCGTTCATAATACAACTTCTGCCTTGCGAGCAGTGATCTTTTCGCAGCAGGTTGACACCTCCCACTGTCTGCAATATTCCGGCGATAAGGTGGTTTGAAACGACAGATGCCACATGTATCTCGGGATCTCAACTAACTGTCATCCTACAATGTGATGAGCATCTGTACCAAAGCGCACAGTTTCAAACACTTGCCTTTATCTCAGCTGCCTGCGGGAAACGTAATTCGTCTTCAGGTGTAGTGATATGATCAAGTTTGGGACATGCGTCAAGATGATAATCAGGATCATCAGAGTAGAGAATCATTCAAAGGAGTGCTGCGATGTGTATATCTGGCATTTCTGTGTACCTATCCAAGAAACCTGAACTCCGATTACTTTCACCGTGGAGATCGACCACTTCTGCGTGGACTCCCTTTGGCCGATACGTACATTGACTCGCGAGAATGCATTGTAACAACTGCGCTACAAGTTCAGCTGTGATCACGATACTAACAGATATATTGATATACCAGTAGCAGCCATTCCACCCTTTCCATGTAGCAGGTTTTGAAACCAAGGCGATGTTGTTGTATACGACACAAAGTGGTATGACCTTGACTGCAATGAATATCAGAGTGCGATTCTGTGCGTGACAAATAGTACGTGCCTCTCATTGTCTGGTCTTCCCAGTACTTTCGACTATACGACACAGGTCAGGAGGTCGAGTTCACAAAACGTTGCTGTCAACTTTCTCTCTCGTCCTTCTGCCGATGAGACTAAGCACAGAGCCATATCACAATCCTCAATTGAAAGAGACATTTATATACCCCAACAAGTAAACCATTGCTAAGATGCGACGAGGCGAAATCGACTTGTTGGAGAGAAATGGGCGTGGGAAGTTTGGAGGTTGATGTTCAAGATAGACTTCGTGATTATGTTATCGCCATCCGGCATTCCTCGTTCACGACGACACCTCCTCTTGCTTCCCATTGAGCTTCTTCTTGAAGAGAGATACGCAAGTAATTGGGAACCACTGATATCTTGACCTTGCGGCGCGTGCGGATGCTTAGTTTCATAAAGCCATCTTGAATCAGGTCCACAGGCTACTGCAGCGAATGACCGTGTCGAAGATGGTGTGGTTATATCAAGCGATGATCCTCGAAAGTCAACCAGACATTACTAGGGCTGATGTGCATTTAGCAAGTTATCCTACGGAAGAGCTCGAGGAATGTGTGCTTTAGCAGTCTTTGGATCAAAAAGAACCTGGATTCTGGATTAGGACCAGATTTTGAACATTGCTTCTCCAAGGTATAGCAACAAGATTAATACCAGGAGGCCATTGGTTCATCTCTGCTCGATTCGGGAAGGAACTCATACTGTTGTACATAGATCTCGATTCTGAGGCTCTAGAACAACGAGTGCTGTTGACCGCTCTCACAAGCAACAGAGGATATGACGTTGTGAACCGCTTCAAATTCTAGATACTACCAAACGCTTCTACATTGACGTTCCGAGTGATTTTGGGGGATCCATACCTTGTTGTTATGCGACCAAACATTTCTGTGAAATTATCTTTCACTTTCTTTCCTACAAATGCCCTTACAAAATCAGTACTCTTCATTCATGCTTTTTTTTTTTACAAACGAAGACTACCCCTATCACTAGATCTACTGGAGGCAGAACTGCGTATGGAAGTAGCATGACTGGATATAACTATGTCCTTGTGCATAAAAGAAGAGTAGGGAAAAACTAACGATAAACTCGAGAGCAGAACTATTTATGTAAATCAATCAGTGGATACATATGTTCGAACGCAGTTTTTTTATCTCGACTCAATTAATAGGAATTTCTTGAGCATCTTCTTGAACATTTGTAGGTAGCCCGAGTTGTATTCTGACGGTCAAAAGTCCATTGTTCATCTCAGCTTGAATTTGTTCGTGCTAACGACGAGGATCCATCAACCATTGTCACTTTAGAAATTAGAAGAATATTATACTCACATTCAAATCAGGCGGGACAACAAATGTTCTTGAGAATTCCCCAAATTTCCTTTCCCTCTTGCACAACTCTGGGTATAAACTCAACACCTCAGCTGTTGGAACAGGTAATGGTGACTCCGAGATGCCCCGAAATTTGAGGTATCTTATCCTACCATGTCGAGCCGTTACCAATGATATTTTCATGTCTTTCTTGTCGACACCCGGAAGTTCTAAAACAATGAGATATATACCGGTTTGGGGTTCAAAGTGGGTGTCGGCTCTGATCAGGTATTTCTTCTTATGCTGTTCGGTTTGCAACGAACTAGATGTTGATTGTGAGAGGCTGATTGAAGAATTTTGCGGCGGTGGGGCATGCAATGATGGAAATTGTTGCAATTGGGATTGTGCAAGTAGAGTATTGCCAACATTTTCGGATCCCAAATTGAGTGATATGAGAACAAAAAATTAAATCACGGGTAGCAGAAAGAGTTTCATACCCGTCAACAGAACCAGGAGTGCTCATCACAGGTGAATGTCTAGCAGATGGTGTCACAGATGTAGAAGTAGAAACTCCTTCGCTGAACAATGTAGATGACAGCGTTGTTGGAGGAATCGGGTTATGGTGAACAAATCTCAATGGCCTCGGAGCATTTCTTATACCAGAACCAGGACCAGAAGAACTCAAGCCGGGGGCTGGACTTCGCGGATGTTGATAAGGGTTTGCAGATTGGGACTTCGAACGTGCAGAACGTATAACCTTAGAAGCTTCAGTCACTTGTTGTGGAGTAGAAATCTTGGTATTGCTGGCATCATCACGTTCAAGTTCAAGTGGCTTGTCACCCAGGTCAACGAATTGGAAAATTGAAGACGACAAATACTTTGATGGCTGTTCTTCTTCGGACGACTGTTGCTGCTGAGACGACAGAGTTAAGTCTTGCTCATGCTCAACAGTCTCCCACAGGGGAAAACTATCAATAGGGGCGGAATAATCATCAGCAGTTGATTCATAAAAATACGACATGGCAGTTGGAAGTTGACGGTAGAAATGTACCTTCATTTTATATGGCGCGGAGCGGTCACATACAGTCACATTCTCGCCCTAGCGCTCCCGAACAATCAATGCAACGCATGCAACCCGCCAAATTAAATCACACGTAGTGATGCGCCTCCTGCCGAATTTGGATAACTTCTCCCGACCATTGTTATATGTTTTAGCCTAACAATGTGATTCCAAATTAGGATGATACAGTAAGTTACTAACAAGCAACAATTATCCTCTTGTGTATCTTAGTATTCAGGCTCAACGAAACCGTTGCTCTAATTAATTGTACTTGAGGCTGCCTGCTCGACTCCGCTGTGCCAACTGGCCGGTCTCTGCAATACGACTGCCGCCACGCTCAAGACCCACGCGATGACTAGTGGATCCACTTGGGTTACTAATCCAAGGATTTGCAGATTCAACGACACGACTCGCGCTACCTCTCCGCGTGAAAGAGTCTCGTCTACTAGCAGGTTCAAGAGGAGAGTATCCATTCTGATGAAGTGTTGACATAGTGGGGGAACCGACAGAAGAAGCGAGGGAAGGAGGTGGGACAGATGGATAAGTGAGAGTCTGAGGAGCTACCATGGCATGATGGATAGTCCAAGATTCGGATGAGCCAGGACTCGTTATACTTGTATTTGCGCTGATATAGCTGGCTGGATTTGTTGGAACGACAGGAGAGAACGGGAAGGGCGACGGGGAGTCCGCTGATGAAGGCGAATGCGAGAATGGTGTACTAGTTTCAGAAATGTTGTTATGGGTGGGGCGACATAGTTGTGATGCAGGACGGGGTATGGGGACACCGTTTGTCACTGGTCGTGATGGTCCTGGGGAAGGGTGGTGAATGATGGAATTAACAGAGGTAGCACTTGAGACGGGCTGCGACAGAGGCTCTGAATGATGTCCTATAAGGTCATCGACAGGTAAACCCAGCTATGCTATCACGTCAGTCTGCATCCAATAGACAAGTGGAAACAGAAACACGGACCCTGCGTCGACGGTCGATGAGTTCCTCACGGTAGATGTCGTTAAGGTGAATTGCACGAATGTAATTTCTTTCTGCACTGAGGAGCCGATTTCTGAGCCGCTCGTTCTCCTGTCTGAGCGTCTCGAGCATGGTTTCGAAGGACAGATAAGTAGGCTCCGGCGGGGAACGAAAGGTCAGTCTGGCTTCAGGAGATATGCTAATACCAGTTGTTCCAGAGCCATTGTTCTCCCGCAACGCTGCCAGTTTACGCGTGAGGCAGCTCACATGGGGCTTTGACTCAGCCTCAAGGGTATTGTCTAGGCCAATTTTGTCCTCGCGTAGCTAACGCAAGGTTGAGGATGAGGCGACTGCATTTAAAAGAAAACAGACCTGTTCGAGTTTGCGGAAAAGCAGATAGATAATGTGCTCTTCCTCGGCGTCGTACTGAGGATTGTAAGAGGACATGCACACTCTGAAAGAAAAGAGATCCGAGCATCTCGCCGAAACTCAGCGGTCACATGTTGAGCGCTCTAAAAACTATCAATCTTCTTTCACTTTCTCAAATTGTTCGTGTCCAAAAATCAATGAACCAAGTAAGGGGATGGCTATGTGGAGATATACCGGTCGTATTTGTATAGGTGTCAGAAGGCATTCGTCGACTTTCATAATATCCCGTGTTCTTGATTCAATCCATTGTCTTCCCACATCTATCGTTCTTTCTCGTGTCTCATCGTCTTGGGACATAGGCTTGAAAAAAAGGTTTTGTTCAAGTGCTCACATAAATACAATTACAAAAGTAACAGAAAAGGAAGATATGGGTGCCAAAGGAACGCATACGGTTGATACGACATCGCGGTTACAGAACATCCGTACGTTGATGAGACAAGGCGATGTGAACGTTGATGCATATGTTGTACCAAGTGAGGACCAGCGTGAGTGCTTGGATCTTCCTCTCTCTCGGTGATCTGGAACCCACGATCTTACTAGATTCAAGCGAATACCTGGCGGAATGTGATGAAAGAAGAGCGTTCATCTCTGGATTCAACGGGTCCGCCGGTATGTTTCTTGATATAATGAATCACCTTGTTTACTGACATATATGACCAGGATGTGCGGTTATCACACTTACAGAAGCCTTTCTGTTCACCGATGGAAGGTATTTCTTACAGGCAGAGAAACAGCTGGATTCGTATGGCCTATTCTATGATTGAGGTTTGTTTAAGCCTGAACGATTTTGATGTAGCAGCTGGACGTTGATGAAGCAAGGACTTCCTGGTGCGTTTTTGCTGGGTCATATATACTTAAGACATTTCATGACTTTTGTCAGATGTACCGACATGGCAAGAATTCTTGTACAAAGTAGAATTGCCTTTTCCAAGCGTCATATCACACCATGCTGAAAGTTTCATCGATAGAAATTGCCAAAAGGTAGCAAGATCGGTATCGATGCCAATCTGATATCTGTTCGTACGTAACGCAATGCACCTTTCAGGTTGAGTTAGTCTGATTATGTGCGATATCGTAGAGGATGCAGAGTCCATGACCAAAGAACTCGAACCACTTGGCTCGAGCCTAGTATCTATACCCAACAACCTTGTAGATGAGATTTGGACTGATCGACCAGCGAGGCGACTGAACACGGTTTTCCATCTGGAGGAGAAATACTCTGGTGGGTAGAGATTCACAAAGCTATTTTGACTTGACTTGATTGGACCTAAGGCGAATCGCCTGTTGATAAGATTGCCAAAGTCCGAGAGGAAATGAAGAAGAAGAAAGCCGAAGCAGTTGTAGTCACAATGTTGGATGAAGTAGCGTGGCTTTTCAATCTTCGTGGTTCAGACATCAATTATAATCCTGGTGAGTACTCAGATATCGGTGAAAACTTCCCGAAGATATAATACGAAATGCACAGTGTTTTTTTCTTTCGCAATTATAACGGAAGACAAAGTTGTTTTGTTCATCAATGCAAATCAAGTGAACCCAGCGGCGCATGAATACCTTGACAATGTTGTCGTCATCCATCCCTACGAGTCTTTTCTTCCATACCTCAAGGATTGTGCAAATGAGTTACAAACCGACAAGGACAACGTACGTCTCGTTCATCTTATTCTCTTTTCTTTTCTTATAACGATTCACCTAACTCCGTCCAGAAAATGTGGATCGGAGAGCGAGCTTCTTTGGCAGTTGCTGAAGCTATCGGCAGAGATCGCTACTTCAGTGCCCGAACACCACTTACCGACCTCAAAGCTATCAAGAACGCTATTGAGCTTGAAGGATTCAGGCAGTCACATATCAGGGATGGTATTGCACTTGCAAGATATTTCGCATGGTTGGAAGCACAGCTGAACAACGGTGTTGTATTAAATGAGAGCCAGGGCGCTGATCAGTTGGAGAAGTTTCGTTCGTCAGTATTTTCTCTCTTCACACTTATTGAGAAGTGTAGCTGATTGGAGACAGAGAGCTGGATTTATTCCAAGGGCTTTCTTTTAATACAATTTCATCGACAGGACCTAATGGGGGTATGTTTTATCGATTTTTAGAGACATTTTCAATGTGCTAACTGATCTGAAGCTATCATTCATTACTCGCCGGACCCCGTCGATTGCGCCGTTATTGACAAGAATCAGGTAAATCTCTTTTATAATTTTAAAATAGCAATGAAAGTTCACCAAAACTTCTGACCAGATTTATCTTTGCGACTCCGGAGGTCAGCACATGTAGTTCTCAGAACTTTCCTGCCAACATGTTTACTGGTCAATAGCACAATTTTTGGATGGAACAACTGACGTTACTCGGACCTGGGTATGTATAACTTGACCTGACCCCGCTTGTATTGATGGTTATTTTTGGAAATAGCATTTTGGTACACCAACTGCAGAAGAGAAAGTAGCATTTACCAGAGTATTGCAAGGTCATATTGCTATTGACACAGCCATTTTCCCTACCGGAACGACTGGTTATACAATGTAAGTTAGCCTCAGTCTTCTAACAATGTTCTTGATTAATGTACGTTCTTAGTGACTCCTGGGCAAGGAGGTATCTATGGAAAGATGGACTTGATTATCGGTAAGCTCATTATTACGTCACAAAGATAAGATCATTTCAATTCGTATCACAGTCATGGAACTGGTCATGGTGTTGGTCACTTCTTGAACGTCCATGAAGGGCCTCATGGGATTGGTGTACGAATTGGTATGGATTCAATGTTCATTTTGTCTTATTCTTGTGGTTGATGTGTCACAAAGTCTACACCAATGCTGCTTTAAAGGCCGGTATGACTGTTTCGAATGAACCTGGATACTATGAAGATGGAAAGTATGGTATTCGTTTGGAGAACATTGTCCTGATCAGGGAGGCGAAGACGCCGAATAACTTTGGCGATAAAGGATATCTTGGGTTTGAACATGTTACAATGTATGATCCTTTTCAGTTCCCACTTTTTTCATTAAATGAATTTGTTGCGGTATAGGTCGCCTATTCATAAGAAGCTTATTGATCTCACGCTGTTGAATGTTGAAGAGAAGAAGTGGGTTAATGATTATCATGCCGAAGTTTGGGAGAAAGTTTCTCCACATTTACAGCATGATCAAAGGGCGCTGGATTGGCTGAGAAGGGAGACGACTGCATTCTGACTTTCTGTACATCAATCAGCTGTTGCTTGAATGATGATCTATCTGCCGAACACTAAGAAGCGATGGAATGTGCTTTTGAAGGCATCAGATGAAAGATGCCCGTTATTGAGGCAATGAAAAATCCTGACATTGTCAAGACAGCTGCCATTCTCATGATCACATCTGGCCCAATGTGCTGGATATCAGGGAATCTGTCTGCAGAGAATAAGATAGGAATAACCAGGGAGGGACTTCGATTAGGCAGATGGATTATCCCATCAGTTCCTAGCTTCAGGTACTTTATCGGACATTAAGAGGTCCTTGTATAGGTGGTTAAAAGGTCATTGGATGACTTCCTATAGATATGACGTCTAGGGAAAGTCTGGGAAAATCTAAATTTGGCATGGGGCATTCTCAGAAAATCTGAATACCCAGTTTTCTCTAAGATGTTTTGCCGAGATGCTAGGCTTAAATTTAAATTTATCCGTTCTCCAGATGTCATGATCTGACAAGGGATCGGGAGGACTTTCCTAGATATTCCTTTTATGGATAGATGGACCAAAGTTACATACTATATTTGGAACTTGCCTTCATATAGGGCTTATTTACAGTTTATTTTGACAATTTCATCAGCGTCCAAAGGCCATACAATGAAGTTTCTCCCCAGGGGATTGCAGGCCAAAGACAGTGGGAGTCCCAATCATTGTATTTGTTTCCAAGCCAAATGATAGAAGCTTTGAGTCACATTGCATGTGAAGTGAACATTGTAAACAATAGTTCTTAAGGACTGCGCCACAGGGCGAAACACACGGGTGACATAGTAATGTCAGGGACTGTTGCTAGGGAATTTGCCCCGACCAAAATAATTTTACACTACACTCCTGGATTCTCTCAGCATTTCTATGGGAAGTCGTTCACTATTACTTTTGATCTTGAAAATCTCCGTCATCACAAAATGAATGTATACGGTTGTGAACAATGGCCATTGAAGCGAATACTAAAGGGTCTCTCGTACTAGCATCGCCAATAATGATAGAATGATATGTTTTTTATCGTAATTGATGGCAGCATTGAGAAGTTACTGAATTACTCGACAATTATTATTGTATTTCGACTGCCTTCACTGTCTATGTATCCAAACAATTTTTTCACTTGCCTACCTTCAACGACAGCCTCATCTCCTGGGACCATTTCTCTTGTGACATACTTCAAGAACCACCTGCTCATCCATCAACCCTCGCAACTAATTAATACAGCCTTAACATACCAGCATGAAGATGTGATCATACAAAAAGGTAGGGCTAGCTAGATGATGTGATCGAGACAATGTGATGACAATGTGATGAGGTCCCCAGATCATCACCGGCCCGATCTCTCGGGACTTGCGGCCAATTGTTCACGCATTACATCCCTGAACCACCAGTGCCGAATTTATCTACTGTCAAAGAATCTGATTGACACTGAAAGAATTCCAAACAGATTTCCTGACATTTGGCGTCCGATGATAGTACGCTTTAAACCTCTCACGCGATAGTTCCGGACCGTCGTGTATCCGTCAGGATGTTTAAGATCTCCAAACGCATATTGGAAAACGTAAGGAGATTCTTTAATAGCGCAAGCTGTCTATTCCAGAACTTTTGTCTGCTCTTATGACCTGTGTTGTTCTCTGCATTCTATTCAAGATTTGAGTCACTCTTCGACGATCCCTACATCGTCCGTATCTACAAATCCCCTACTCTCTGAATTTACCACAAGCAAGGTCCAAAAAGTCTATTTCCGGCTCATGATCAATTATTCTGCACTGAAAATGAGTGTTTGTCAATTGAACAAATGCGGCACTTCTTTGATGAAGCCTTGCCGTGGCGTCTCGGCGCCAATCTTATCAGTAGTTGTTTGGCTGTGTAGGTTGCTTGCACAGCATTGCCACACAATACCCTTCTCCTTGATTCTAGCTCTAACTCTTTCCTTTTCTTTACACGAATAAGCTACTAAGACTATGTCGCTGCCACCGACATATTGCCGCTATATTATAGTCGGCGACTGTCCCTGGGGCGATAAATGTAAATTTAGGCACGATATCGTGGGCTGCTCATGTGGCTTGGCTATCCAGCAACAGCGATTGAGAGCTCATACCAGAGGCAAGAGACACCGCCAATTACTGGCAGAGCTGCAGGACAGGAGAGAGACAGAACAATTAGGAGTTAGTTCAGTACCTGTGAGTTCTTTGGCTCTTCCTGTTCTTTTTTTCGGTCGATATTGGATCCAAAGGCCCTTGGCTTTCCTTTTTGTATAGCTACTGATTCTCTTCAGCCGCCGCCCAGTACTCAAGCTCTCGGTGATTCTCTACAAGAAACAAAACGATGCTCCACGTGCAGGAGATTCATCCTTGTCACTCAGTATGATCTGCACATGGACCGTCACATACAGCAGCAGCACTTGCGCGAAACTCAGGAAAGAATTCACGCAAATGAGCAGGACAAATGTGGTATCGAGGTTGGCTGGAAAGATGGCATTGACTTTTCGGTTGTCCAACCAGATACGATTGTTGAGATTGAGGTACGGGTCACTAACAAGGCCACAACCAAAGTCATATTTCAGTCTTGTCGTATCGGTGGGCGCGACCTCTCTGAGCATGACAAATAGTGAAATCTCATTTTACAAGAAAATTCGATGCTTGATTAACCGATGTTCACAGCTTTACCGCACGCCTGAAAGGCCGGTCCAAGCTCGTTCATCCTAACTCTACACGTACCATTCGGATCCGTTTTGCCGCCTCAGACGTAGGCCGATACGAAAATATACTTGAACTCGTCTTCATAGAATTGGGATCTCGGAATGCGTTCCTTATCACTCGCAAGGTTTTTGGAACAATCGGTGATCCCGAGCTTCATGACCGTCTTCGTCCCAAGCAACCATATACTCATCGTAGAAGTCCACTGATGAACCTCACAGGGAAAGTCATCCCAAGTTTGAGGCCACCTCAGTGGACGAAGACTCACTGGATCGAGAAGCTGCCCAAGTACGATGTCCCACCCTATGTAATCGAGGCAGCTTTTGGTAAAAAGGCGAGAAATGCGACACAGAATATACGAAGGCTGATGCCCCCGACCTTCAACGTTCAGACATATGGTGACTGGTTTATATATCTGTTATATGTTGAAGAGGAACAGATGAGGTAGGAATATCCCTTGTTGATATCTGCAACATGATTTACCATATCTCTCTAAGGCAAGACCTCCAGGCTTATGCGATGACGGATGTCGAGATTAAATCCGACTATCCTCGTTACAGGCAGGTCCTGTTTGCTGGCTTACCGAGTCATCCACCTAATATGGTCATGTGTAGCCTTGAAATCAAAGGTCTAGAAGAAGGTCGCCCTTCAGTCCTTGTTGGTGACTATATCCGTGTTAGCCGAACCGGTGAAGGCGATGATGGCAAAGAGAGAACTTGGTATGAAGGTCGTGTGCATCGCGTTCTCCTCAGCCGTGTTAGTCTTCGCTTCTGTGATGATTTCAGCGTCCTTCGAGGTACGAAATTCGACGTACAATTCGTGTTCAATCGGATTTCGTACCGTCGGATGTATCATATCTTGAAGAACGGCTTTGATCCTAAGAGGCTTTTGTTCCCTGGGTCGGAACATCTTAATGGTGTTCGTTCTCCGACGGCTGCCCAAAGAGAAAATCTTGTGCTGTGTAATAGACAGCTTGAAGGAGATGATGAACAACTGGGTGCTATTACTGCGATTCGACACATGCCTCCTGGAAGTGCACCATTCATCGTGTTCGGCCCGTGGGTCTTATTTACTTCCTTTTTGAGCACAAATATTGTGTGCTGATATTAATTCTATCCAAGGCCTGGGACAGGTAAGACTGTCACACTGGTCGAAGCAATGGAGCAAATTCTGAAAGCAAACACGGAGAACAGAATTCTTGCCTGTGCCCCGAACAATTCTGCCGCAGATCTCATCGCTCAGAAGCCCATCCATCTTGGGACTTTTCATCTCTTTCGATCACCCGTGACCTCAAGAAGTATCCCGAGTCACTTAGGCCTTTCTCACTGATCAATGACAACACCGTCTTTGCTGTTCCATCTCCTGAAGAGTTGGTCAGGTATCGTGTGGTTGTGTCTACGTGCCTTTCCGGTGGAGTTCCTGCTAGCCTGGGCCTCAAACGTGGTCATTTCAGTCATATCTTCATTGACGAGGCTGGGCAAGGAAAGGAGCCGGAAGTGATGGTTCCTATCAAGAGCATTGCCGGGAAGGACACTAATGTTGTGCTGGCTGGTGATAATCAACAATTGCGCCCGATAGTTCACTCAAGCACGGCGCGGACATTAGGATTGACGAACAGCTATCTTGCAAGGCTGATGGCACTGGACATTTATAATATCCAAAAAGACAGGAGAAGCCCTGGTGGGCGTGGTGTAACGTCAGTACCCTTTTGATCTGAAGACTCGATGGATTCGCTAACGGTATTTTTGTGAATGTAGAATCATCAAGCTTGTCAAGAACTTCCGTTCTCACCCATCCATTCTTCAGTATCCTAATGACCGATTCTATAGCTCAGAACTCCAAACTTGTGGTGACTCTGTGATAGTCCGAAGTCTTGAGAATGCCGAGGTGTTGCAGAAGAAAGGCTTCCCTATAATTTTCCATGGTGTTATTGGCAAGGATACCAGAGAGGAATCATCTCCGTCGTTCTTTAACATTGATGAAGCTAGCTCGGTGAAGAAATACTGTGAAGAGCTGGTCGAGAATAGGAAGATTGGTATTCGTATGTATTCTTGTTTCTCACAGAAGTGTGAGTCTTGATCCCGTATTAGGTGCCGAGCATATTGGTATCATAACTCCGTATTTCGCACAGGTGTGCAAAATTAAGAGTTTGCTCAATCGGAACCCCAAACTTCAGGGTGCCACAGTCGGCAGCGTTGAAGAGTTTCAAGGCCAGGTGAATATCGTGCCTTGTGTTCTTGGTTCATGTGCCTGATTAAATGTTTCAAGGAACGACGCATCATCATCATATCGACTGTCAGAAGCAATGAAAACTATATTACCTCAGACATCCGTCGGTCTCTCGGTTTCGTTGCCGATGCTCGCCGCTTCAATGGTCTGTATCCATCCCTACTCCGCTTTTTCACTCATTCACGTTGTCCAATAGTTGCTGTTACCCGAGCACAAGCGATGCTCATTGTTATTGGCAACCCTCTTCTTCTTTCACTTGACCCATTGTGGCGAGGTTTTATGAACTATATTTATCTCCGCGGAGGCTGGAGGGGAAAGAAGATTGATTGGGATCCGAATGATCCTATTGATAATCAACTTGGCTCGTATGATGTTCAGAGAAGATTGAAAGTCCAGAGGGACAATGAGGAGATGATAACGAGATTACAGGCGATGATAGCAAGGAGATATACAGACGAAGACCTGGATGTTGATACATTGGATGTTGGAGATGATGGAGATGAGGATGGTACTGTGGGTGCTGTTGAGAGACCCGTTATCAGGGAATACGAATGAAGTGACAATCCTGTCTTGACTGGATGTGGGTTTGTAAATTGAACTCTTGAATTTCGAGGGAGGGGGGCGAGTAATACTAAATGTCATAGTAACCCTGGCCCAGTCCTAAACTGGTGTCGAAAATGGGCTCTTGTTGAGAACGTTCTGGACATTTCTGTATGACATAAGCATCTTAGTAGTCATTAAATATGATTTCTGAGGACTTTTCAGATACCCACGATGCCTTGGTAGAAAGTTACCAGAAACCATGGTTTTTGATTCAGTATCATTATATCACGATGGATTATTTTATTGTTGTGATCAATATGATCAATTTATCACCATCACTCTGCTTAGTCCTCTGAGATAAATCTGGAAATGTTCTTCCTGAACTAATATGTGCCAGCTCAAGCTGCAACAACGATATTTCAGGGATCAAAATAAAGAAATAGGTTCCCTACCCACACCAAACGTCCAGTACTGGAAGCTCTCAGTCTGATATGACCTAAAGTGGAAACAAACCCAGGTTCACGCATCTATATCTATGATGTATGACATACCACAATATAGCACTGACAAGCCCCACCGTATGGTATCTAGTGAGCCTTCCGACAGAATAGTGTATGTCTCGTTGCATACGTTTTAATCAAATCAGGCGCGTAGAAGTAGACCTCGAAATCGGCTATCACTTCCGAGTCGAGTCCATAATTGGAATCTCAGAAATTGTATTATACCCAGGTCCCTTGCGATCGCCCTCTTATTTCCTCCTTCACTCACGGAAATGAGAGCTTCTCGGTACTAGATAAAAAGTGTGCTCCACTACTGTTAGATAAAACATGTCCAGATTAGTGCAAAGGGACAAAATGATCGATCGATCACGCATACTCATGAACCGGTATCACGTACCGAAATATAACATATTACTAAACCCCCTGGTAAGGCAAAATAGGGTTTCCGGCTTCAGAAACTTCCCGGAAGGACGAAATCGGAAGGCAAAAATGAAGGACGGAGGTTTCAAACTAGACCAAGATCGTCATCATGCATATGCCAACAAGGACTAAAAATAATGCCCTCAGTAGCTTAGACTTGTCTCCGATGTGACATACAGTTCCATTTTCGATTTGTCTATCATTGGCTGCTGAAATCATAAGATAGTGAGTGGAATACGACTGCGGTGGTATAACAGCGGCCTTGATTGAACGGCATGTGATGTTATGAATATCCCTGGCCTAGAAACCAAACAAGGAACTGCCCGAAACAAGCGAAAAATGCAACAGCTGACTGCAAGGACCTCAGATCAGGGACGAGACGTCGGTTAGGGTAGCCCGGCACAGCCCTGCTACTATATCAGCGATCACCGGGCTGTTGAACGGTACCTTGAAAACATTGTGTACGTGATGACTATGATTCAATGACCCCACCAGCATCGGCTCCAATTTTCTGATCTCACCTGACAATATAGACAGTTAATAATTTACCATTGGTCGCTACTCTGCAATTTCTTAACAGGGTATGTTATGATGTCGCCTGACTTGTGCAAGTTATCACGTAACGCGAATGAGTCCCACTCCCCTATCACCGCAAAGGGACAAGAATAACGCAGGCAACAATCCAGACATGCATAAAGATAGAAATCTTCTCAAACAATCGGAAAGGTACATGGCTGAGAAAAGGATTGATCTGAGATACATGATAAAATTGCATAGAAATGTATACTGTGATGAGCATTGGGATGGGATAGGACAGGTGGTATGTCCCATGAGCATATCAAGGTACCAAAAACGATATATGAGAAGCAATAAACCCTCCGTAACCGAAAACAGTAGCTTCTTCACCAGTGTCCGAGACAACCGTAGAAGCAGGCCGTTTCATTGTCATAGAAGCTTAGACTGTCTCAGATGTTGGCGTATCACCATATCTCTCACTATAGTATCCCGATCCAAACCGAGTAATCACAGATAGGTGCCGCAACACAGAGAAAAAGACGAAAGTCAAGGTCAGCATTCCATGTACAGTAAACGATTCCTTACCACTGGCAATAATACCTGATGTTGTAGTCGTATCTGTCACCGACGTACAGAATGCATAAAATTTTCTTGGATTCGGCGAATATTCTCTGTGAATGGCGCTGAACTTGCTCTTCATATCTGGACTCCCTCAAGACTATACATTAAGATAGATGAAAATGAAACTCACATTTCAGTACTGTATCCATATTATTCTCTCTATCTTGATAACTCCTCACGTACTTGGCTATCCGAATCCCGCTAGTCAATTTCTGATGTAGAATATCACATTTGTTGAGGAATAGGACCAGATCGACGTTCGCTAGGAGTTTGTTGGAGCAAACAGCTTTCCAGAGAAGAACAGAATCCTCCAAACGGTTGATTTTTTGGTCTTCTGACAGAGCTTGGTCAAAGGCGGATATTGGCGCTAGAAATATGATAGCATCGACTGTTCGTTTGATCTACATGTGTGCGTATAAGATGAATATAGATGCAGGACATACCATCATCGAAGAAAGGTGCCCATGTAGCTTATTTCAAAACTAGGCATAAGTATAATCATACAATCTATAAGGAGCTTGACGAACTCACGTCTCTAATCAGATAGGCTAAGTTAGCGATAGAAACGATGGCAACAGGACATACCTGACTCCGACTTCCTCCCACATCGACGATTCGCCACTCAGTCCCTGTATCTCTACTCATCGGGACCTCCATCTCAAATTTATACTCTGCAACACCGACAGTCTTGAGTCGAGCCTTCAATACATCGTCTGTACGAACACGATTCATAGGCAAACGTGGAAAAAGACTCACAACATACCGTCTGAAGGCACATATCTTAGCGATGTAATTCGATGCAAGTCATTCAGAAAAAAACCACTCTCTTCTTCCAATCTGATTCTCTTCCGTCTGAGCACCTCACGCACTCCAGGATTCTGCCATAATTGAATCATATCTCCGCAGAGCGTATTCAATGTTTCCTGAGCCTCGTTGGTGCCACCGTCGGGATCACTACTACTCCTATTTCCACTTTCAAGCCAACTGCTGTTATCGCTTGATGCCGTCCTATCACTTTCAGCCCCAGAAAGAAAGCTGGGATAGCTGACCCTTGCACGAGCAAGAGCACCTCGCCAGCCCGATGTAGGCCGCACGAATACTTCTTCTCTGCTTGAGGATGCTGGTGTTTTTCCGCCAAAGGTTGTGCTGAAATGGATAGCATTTCCACCGATACTACCATCTCCTAAATGTGTCGGTTCTTCCTCGCTTGGTGGAACCAGTCTACTGATTAACAGTCGTTCGATATGTCTGATGGGTGACAAACGTAATTTAAGGACTTGGATATGATTGGAAGTATACGCCTGCTGTTGGTAATGATGGTGGTACTGATGAAGCTGCGGAGAAGATGGTGAGATGCCAGAAGGGAAGTTGTATTGAGACCTGTAATCAGTCAACTTGTACGCAGATCCCGAAGCGACAGGTGGGTCATAATCCCCATCGAAATCTCTTCCATTACCACCATCTGAGTCAACAGCATGCATGCGATACCGGTGGAGATGCATGTCTGGATGCCGAACTTGGGAAACAGACGCCAAAGGCACAATGCCAGTAGCACCAGGTAAATCCGGTAAAGGTGGATGCTGTGAGAGACTACGTGTATGATTACGAGGCGAGGAATATGGCGAACTTTCGGAGGAGTTGTGTACGTCCAATGCATCAAGAATCGTGCGGATCGATCGCACGATGTTCAACTGAATGACCGCTCGCCATAAAACCCGTTCTTCTCGGAATGCAGTCGGTGTGTACAACCGTTGGAATTCTGTCCTCCTCTTCAGTATCAATTTCAACGCCAAAAAACCATGAACTTACGCCTGAGTGTCGTTGACTTGCCTGTTATATCTGTAAGCACAAGAGATGAGATCAAATAAGCTGACCCACCGGATTCACTCTGGCCCAAGAGCAACAGGCGGACGATGCGTTTCTTGCGGCGAGCAATGCGCTCTGCCTTGATACTGGCGTCTATTGCAGCACTCACATTCCGTG
>Ga0153942_1000374_pt1 | contig 17239 bp, 15 predicted proteins | sample TSNJ026MetaG_FD_104731 | JGI IMG/M metagenome (GOLD analysis project Ga0153942, IMG submission 104731) | Attine ant fungus gardens microbial communities from New Jersey, USA - TSNJ026 MetaG | ecosystem: Host-associated > Fungi > Mycelium > Unclassified | place: USA: New Jersey, Brendan T. Byrne... | reverse complement strand
TAGTATTACCGGCCTTGTACATAACTTTTTTGCTTATTTTCGGGCGTGTTACAGGAAATTACATTTATCCTGTTTTCGATATCAACGTACTTGGCGTTTTTAACGTATCCATGTTTATATGTGTGGTTGGATTGTTTTTTTTGGGGATGGCATATGCATTGTATTTTATAGATAAGAAAATGGGTAGAAAATAAGCACAACGCCGTACATGGCTCAAAATAGCTCTGTGTCTTGATTATCGGGATTATCTAAGCCGCAACATTGGTGTAAAATCGTTAGGTGCGGCGAGGGCGCGGCGGTTCGGTGTGGTCGATATTTTATATAATCGGCAACTCACAATAAAGCAAAAAAGCGATTAAAAACTGAAAAAAGAAAAGAGGAAATACTATGGATTTTATAATTGAACATCTCCCCATCCAGCCTATTGTATACATGAGAAGAACTGGGGCATATGGGAGCGAAAACTACAAGTTAATGGCGGCATTGAAAGAGTGGGCTAATCGAAAAGGACTATATAAAGACTGCATAATTTATGGAATTGCACAAGACAATGAAAATACGCCGCCAGAGAAATGCCGCTATGATGTATGTTTAGTGGCGGCGGTTGATTGCCCGGTGGACGAGTCAGTAAAGCGAGGGGAAATCCCCGACGGTAAATATGCAGTTTTTACTATTCCCCATACCGCAGAAGCAGTGCAAAAGTTTTGGGCTACAATCGCTCAGGAGATACAAGAAAAAGCATTACAGTTTGATATGACAAAACCTATTTTGGAGCGTTACAAGTACAGACTGATTGAAGATGAAAAGTGCGAGTTTTGCATACCTTTGTCGGACTGATACGCTTTAATTTCCAATGTCGCACAAGCATCCCATTATAAGCAGATAGCCGGGAACGCCCCTAAATACCACTTATTCGTGGGTATGAGTATTAGCAACAGCGTAACAACAGGGTAAAAAGATTAGCCGTTGCGCGTTACAGCAGACAGGGCGGGATGCTTAATTTATATTTTCAAATATGAGGTGAGGAATAAAAAATGTGGAAAGATACAGAAAAAAAACCAATAGGCATATATCTTCTACTTACATTCGCTATCGCTTGGATAAGTGAGGCGATACTAATAGTGGGCGAAAGAACTAGCCTTATTACCGGAACAGCCGGATTTATTCTGTCATATGTGGTTATCGGATTTGGAGCAGGCTTTGCACCCGCATATGCCACGTATATTATTCTAAGAAGATATAAGAAAATAGACGGTTTCAAATCCTTTGCTACGCTTATATTTAAGGGCAATTCTGTAAGGAATACTATTATTGTAACAGTCTTGTTTTTTGCAAGTCAGCTTCTTGTTAACTTGATTACAAATACATATACTGGAGAAGCCTTATATATGTTTATCCTATATATACCTTTAATGGTTATTGGCGGAGGTATAGAAGAAGTCGGCTGGCGCGGATTTTTGCAACCAGCCTTGGAAGAAAAATATCATTTTACTATATCGGGGATTATTGTTGGGGTGATTTGGGCAGTATGGCACTTACCCTTATGGCTTGTTCAAAATTCATCCCAATCCTCAACTAATTTTATATCATTTTTGTGTTATTGTATAGTTTTCAGCTTTGTACTGGGAACATTATACAAACTGACAAAGAATGTTTTTATGTGTGTTTTATTACACGCATGGGGAAATGTACTTGGTTCCATGTTTATAGGCGACGCTGTTTACAATCCCCCGAGTTTCTTTTTGTTGTTTGTCTATTTAATTGAAATTGTGATTTTTGTAATAATATTTAGTATTGCAGACAGGAAAAAGAAAATATTAAGTTAGGTTAACTACAACGTCGCTGTTTCCAAATGTGTAGAAATTAAGCACAACGCCGCCCACGGTGGGAAGCGACTCTGCGCATTGATTAGTGGGATTATCTAAGACACATATCGGTGTTTAATCGTTAACCGTGTCGAGGGTGCGATGGTTCGGTGTAAACGAGTATTTATATTAGTGGTAATTCGCAATAAAACGATAAGGCGCAGAAAAATTATTAAGGATAGGTTGATTATAATATGGCATTACGGCAATTACGTTACAAAGGCGATGAAGCACTTACAAAAAGATGCAGGGAAGTTATAAAAGTCGATGACAGAATTAGGCAAATATTAGATGATATGATGGACACTTTGCACTCAACAGAAAATGGCGCGGCATTAGCCGCTAATCAAGTAGGTGTTCTTCGTCGATTGGTTGTCATTGATTACTTAGACCATTATTTGAAATTAATAAATCCAAAAATTATCGACAAAGATGGCGTTCAAGAGTGTATTGAAGCCTGTTTAAGTTTTCCTAATATTTGTGGTAAAACGATTCGTCCGCAAAGAGTGACAGTACAAGCCTTAAATGAAAACGGAGAAGAAATCATTATAACAGGTGAAGATGAAATGGCTAAATGCCTGTGTCATGAAATAGAGCATTTAGACGGTGAACTTTTTACTGACAAAGTCATTGAATTTGTTGAATAAATATCATGCGCACCTTTTTCCCCAAAGGCGCAGAAAATAAGCACAATGCCGGGAGCGGCTTAGTTTCCTAATTCTGCGTAGGTATGAGTATTATCGACAGCACAAAATCACCTAAGAATCGTTAGCTGTGACGGTTTGGGGTTTTAACACTAACACAGCGAATTTATATTAGCGGAAGTTGGAAGTATGGGAAAATCATCTCCAAATATCGCTCATTTATGTAGAAGGAGTTTATATATGAGTCGCATAACTTTAAGAACAGTCAATGATGAAGATATTGGCTTGCTAACAGAATGGTTAAATAAAGATTATATACTGAAATGGTATCACGAGCCTAATGACTGGCTCCATGAGATTAACAGACGAAATGACAAATTTGCGTGGGTACATCATTTTATTGTCATGGATGGAAAAACGCCTGTCGGCTTTTGCCAATACTACGATTGCTTTGATGCTAACGATATGGAAGATTGGTACGATGTTCCCCGAAGTGGTGAGACTTTTAGTATAGATTATTTAATTGGAAACGAAACCTATCTAAATAAAGGATATGGGAAAGCTATAGTTAAGCTTTTGACTGATACCATTAAACAAACGGAATGTGCGAGGCAGATTATTGTTCAGCCGGAAAAAGAAAATCATTCATCAAACCATGTGTTACTCGCAAACGGGTATATATTTGACGAACAGATGAACTGTTACTGCAAATCGCTTGATTAGGTTATGATAATTTATTAAGAGGTCAACTTCCCATTATAAGCACAATGCCGTGAACGGTTCAAAACGGCTCTGCGGCTTGATTAGCGGAATTATCTAAGTCGCAATACCAGTGTATGATTGTTAGCGATGGCGATTATATGTCCGGTGGGGTGAAAGAACCGGCATAAACAACAGATAAGAGTTGACATTCGTAACGGCTCAAAGTTGGCAAATAAGTTAATATTGACATTATATTGAGCCAAGAAAACAACAGAACGCCGCCGTTGCAAAACTATAATGGCGGCGTTCTGTTTTTTGAAGGGAGTATCAGGACGGTGGTATCTACCTCCTCCGGTCATGCGGGGTGATTGTATGAAAATTACAAAACAAGATATTGTTGATACTTCCATAGATTTATTTGCCAAACACGGTGTGCAAAATGTTTCTATTGAACAAATAGCTAATACAGTAAAAATTGCAAAAAGCAGTATATATCATCGTTTCAAAGGTGGTAAAGATGATATTGTTGACAATATTATAATGATATTTGATGAAATGGTACAATATAACACTCCGAATAAAGCAGAATGTTTAGATATTAACTCTGATGCAAGAAGCGTATTATTTAAGTTGTTTTTTGTAATTAAAGGCAAAGAATCGCAAAAATACAGGAAGATAAACCGTATTTTATTCAGCGACCAACATTATAACGATAGAATCAAGAGCTATATGCTTGAAGATATTTTCAAAAAAAGGGAAAAAAATTTGATATATTGTTTCAATCTGTTAGTACAGCATGAGAAAGTAGAGCCGTTCAACGCAATAGCGGCAGCGCGTATTCTTAATCATTTATATATCGCATATGCGATGGAGGACTCGCACAATAATGAATTTAATCCAAATGAATTGCCTGTTATTCTGACTAACTTACAGAATGACTGTATGCGTATCGTTCAACAGATTATAAACGGAAATTTCCCCGATTGATAAAACCCATATCATACATAGCCGTATAGTCAAGCCTTGCTTATAAGAGCAGGGCTTTTTTATTTCGATATTGTTCGCATTAAGCAATAAAATAATATTTCGTGGGTTACATATTACAACAAGTATTTCATAAATTCCGTGCTAATCTTATAAGGATTGGCATTTATCTCCAATCAAAATTTGCGGGGAAGAAAAGGAGATTTTTACACGGGAAGTTATGAAAAACAAAATACATATACGCGGAATTTTCATTTATCTGCCAAAGCGAAAACCGCGTAAATACAGGAAGCGAGAACATAATAATCCGCCAAAAGGCGTCCGAAAGATGGGAAACCATCTACCGGACGCCTTTTTATTTGTAAAATGTACGCTGCCGTACATTTTTTCCCCGAAAAGCCCGCAGAATCAAGGTTTTCTATTGTTTTTGCCTTTCAAAAAAACGCCCATATATCGTTTCAAAAAAATTTCAATATTGCGGACAAGCCTTGCCTACATAAAACAACAACACCCATACATAAAAAATCGAAAAAAAATAAATAGGCTATATAAAAACAAAGCTAACAGCCGAGTCCAAAATGCCGGAATCCTCAAGGGGATTGCGGCATTTTTTTATTCGACAAAATTGTACGAATTAGTTTTTGTTTCAGCAAATAGCAACGGATTATCTCATTCAAATTTATTGGTTATCCGACAACCGTCCATTTTTTTATATGCCGCGACAGCGGACAAGCCCTGCCTTGACCGTCATCGCTGCCGTTCGCCGCCTGCTCCGTTCGTTTTTGAACCCAATTTCAAAAATCGAACGGAGGAAAAATAATGGAAAGCAAGCAGAGATATATCAACATCAACGGAGAACAAATCGCCGTTAGTGAGGAAGATTACCTAAACTACAAGCGCCCTATTTGGGCAGAACGCAAGCGCCGCGAGCGCGAGATTAGATGCCGTGACATTAAAGGCAACCGTTGCATGAAAGATTGTCGGCTCTGCGATAAACAGCGTGATGGCGGGAACCTTTCGCTGGATAAATTTGCTGAGGACGGATATGAGATTGCCGACTTAATCGACATCACAGAGATTGTCGCTGACAAGATGCTGAAAGAAGCGCTCCGCAAGGCTGTTGCAGAACTGTCAGATAATGAACGGAAAATAATTGACGTTGCGTTTCAAGGAAAGTCGGAACGCGACACCGCTACTGAGTTGGGGATTCCACGCAAGACATTCGTGTACAGACGCGACAAAATCGTGGACAAGCTGAGAAAAATTTTATTTGAATAAATTTTTCGCCCAAACGCTTCTTTCTTGTCCTATGTATAGTGAGGGAATTATTTATCTCCCTACACTGCACTTTGAAAAACACCGGCTTCGCGCCGGTCATATTCGGAACATTCGGGTACAATAACTGCCGCGCTGTGCGCCATGACCGCCTGTAACGGGCGTTAGCGCCCCCTGCTCCCCACATATGACAGAGAGCTTGGGTAGACAAAAGGCGCGTCGGTGATAATGGTACTCCCCCTTGAAAGCAGGGGCCGGACAGCGCGGAGGCGCGAACCGGGGAAGCGTCGTGCGGGTTGGGATAGACTCGTGGGAGCTTCCGTGTTGTAACAAGCGTCAACAAGTTGCCGCAGGTTACAAGCCCAATGTTTCCCCCGCGTCCGGGTAATGAGGTAAATAGGACGCAATACAAAGCAGATTAGATTTTTTCTATCCGTCAGTTCTTGACGGTTCTGCTACTGCGGCGAGGTTCATACAGGATTCCGACAATTAACAAATAACAAACAGTCCATGATGATAACCTCGCTGTACCACAGAGCCGTTAAGGAGTGCGAAAGGACACCCTATAATGATAAACATTAAACGTGAAATATCACGAAACATTCCGAGTGATGTGCCGCGGCACTTCTTTAACGGCGGTACACCAATACTCACAGCCTACGGCTGCGCCCTTTTAGAGCGTGACACAGGCAAGACTTACATCTATACGGCGGTTAATCTCACAAGCGGCAAGACCGAAGTGGTAAGCCGCCGCACAAATCCGCTGACTACCTCCGGCGTTGAAACGATGGTCGAGAGGTTGCGGAAATCGAGCGTCGCGGGCACGGGACGGCTCGAAGCCGACAGATTGTTCGGAGAGAAGATTGCCCTTGCGAAATGCCGTGAAATGCTGATTACCTTGTTTAAGGAAATCTTGCCTTTGCACGGCTACGCTGTACGAACGGAGCAAATCGCCCTCGCCGAACACATCTTGGACGCTATTCAGCATCGTTCCCTATCTCTTGCCGAAGCGGAAGTCGGAACAGGCAAAACACTCGCCTATCTCGTTCCAGCCGTACTCGCCAAGCGCGGTCGGCTCAACGGACATTGGAATATGAGCTTTTACACCGGAACACCATATGTTGAAATGGCGCATATGCCGATTGTGGTTGCCACATCAAGTATCGCACTCCAAAAAGCAATCGTAACGGACTACATACCCGAACTTTCTGACATTATGATGGCGCACGGCATTATCAAAACACCGCTAACCGCTGTTATCCGCAAAGGGCGCGAACATTATATATGCGAGCATAATCTGCGGGCGCACGTCTTGTTCGAGTATAACCCTAAGATGAAAAAAATCCTCGACGGACTGCTAAAACCGGGAGCGTCTATTGACATAGCCGAAATTGACGGCTTGACACCTCATGTCAAGCGTAAAATCTCTGTGCCGACTCGATGTTATGATAACTGCCCGCACAGCGATAACTGTGCATATCTGCGTTTCCGTACACAGGCACAGTCGGCGATGATTGATATTCAAGTCTGCAATCACAACTATTTACTCGCTGACACTCTGCGGCGCACCGACGAGCAGCGCCCGCTCATTCCGAACTATCAAAGCATTATCATCGACGAAGCGCATAAATTTCTTTCTGCGGCGCGGAGTATGTACGGCGTGGAGCTATCAAGTCTAACTCTGCCGGAGGTAAAGAGCGGAATAAATGACCTCAACTTCAAAAATGAAGAGGCGGAAAGGTTCTCACGAAAAATGGCAAAGAAACTCTTTGACGAGGGCAACCGCCTTTTTCGTGGACTGACCTCACAGGCAGAGGATAACGGCACAGGAGAAGAAAGCGACCGCTTCACCGCCGACATCGACTCTGATACAGCGAGGCATTTAAGGAGTATACGTAACATATCGGACAGTTTGATTGAAATACTATCCTCGGAGCCTGTTGTGGGTAATGGCGCAGGGCGTAAATCACAACTCGTTTGGGAGTTAAAGCAAATCAACGAGCAGACCGCTGCGCTTGCTCGAAACAGTGAGTTAATCTGTTGGCTTGAAGCAGACAAAGACGAGAGTCGCCTGTGTGCCATACCAAAAGACCTCGACAAGCGGCTCTATAACGACATTTGGAGTAAAGGCATACCGACGATTTTTACGTCCGGCACTCTTTCATCAAACGCAGGAGCGTCCTGTGCGAGCGATTTCTCACATATCAAGAGGACACTTGGGCTTGAACGTGTGGGTATACGGTTGACCGAAACGAGCAAGCCGTCGCCGTTCGACTACCGTGAGAACGCTTTACTGTATATCAGCGAAAACATACCTTTTCCCAATCAACGTGATAAGGCATATATAACCGCCGTCGCAGACGAAACGGAAAAGCTCATATTCGCGGCACACGGACACGCCGCCGTGCTGTTCACAAGCTATAAGGCTATGGATATGGTGTGGGAACAGCTTAAACGGCGCGGCTTACCGTTCCCTATGTTCCGCTTAGATAAAGGCGGTATTAAGGAAATCGAACGATTCAAGCGGAGCGGTAACGGCGTGTTGTTCGCGTCCGGCGCGTTGTGGGAGGGAATCGACATTCCCGGCGACGCGCTGAGCCTGCTCATTATTGTGAAGCTGCCGTTTGCGGTTCCTGACCCCATCGGCGAGTATGAGCAGACTTTGTATAAAGACATGGCAGAGTATAAGCGGCGCGTTATCGTGCCGGAAATGCTTATCAAACTGAAACAGGGCTTTGGGCGGCTCATACGCACGGAAAAGGACACAGGAGCAATCGTAATACTCGACAGCCGTGTCAACAGTCGCGGTATATACCGCGAGCGTGTGTTAAATGCCTTGCCCGACTGCTATGTAATAAACGAAATCTCCGATATAGAAAACTTTTTGCGGTTAGTAAAACCGCTTGAATACTACATTTAACCAATCACGCAGCACCTTTTATCAACTTGATAAAAGGTGCTGTATTTTCTGCGGAAATATTGCAACGCTTGATTTTATGATGATTGAACCATTTGAGCCGAATATCCTTAGAGCTGCCTTGAATATTTTCGGCGCGGCTTATGAGTACAAGATTCAAAATATGGCATTTTAGACAAGCAAGCGACCATAAACTGTATTAACAACTATTATTTTTCATTGCTACACCCCCGACCTTTTTTCAACTTGAAAAAAGGTTGGGCTGTCTAAGGAGGTAAACCCTATGGATATAAGCATACCAACCGACGAATTAGTGGACATTCGCGACGTTCATGTGGACGCAAGCCTGCCAAAACTGGAGCGTATCGTCGAATATATACGACAAATTAAAAATCCCTACCACTTCAAATGCGGGGAGTTCGTTGTCAGCGTGAAGTACGCCAAGAACGGCGTGAGCTTGGAGGATTGCCTTGAACGGATTGTTGAATAGCGCGACAACATTGTGTTTTCCCGAAAAACAAGTAAGATAGTTCTCGGAAAAGGATTTACGGCAATACCCGCCGCCCTTATTTACGGGAACGATAAATAAGGAGTGGCATTATGCAGACAATCAAATATAAAGCAATCATATACATCAGGCTTTCGAGCGCCGACGATAAACAAGGCGAGTCGGATAGCGTGGTGAATCAGCGAAAACTCATCAACGAGTGGCTTAAAAATCACCCGGAGATTGAGGTTGTAGCTGAAAAAGTGGACGATGGCTGGTCGGGTATTCTGTTTGACCGCCCCGCGTTCAAAGAAATGATGGAGGAAATCGAAGCGGGGCGCGTGAATTGTTGCGTCTGCAAGGATTTGTCGCGCCTTGGCCGCGAGTACATTGAAACAGGACGTTATTTGCGTCGCATATTCCCCGCCTACGGCGTTCGATTCGTTGCGATAAACGACAACATTGATACGCTTAACGACAGCGGCGACGACCTTACGGTCAGTTTGAAAAGTATTATAAACGACGCTTATTGTCGTGACATTTCAATCAAGACCCGTTCCGCGTTAAACGTCAAACGGGCAAGCGGCGATTACGTCGGCGCGTGTTGTGTCTATGGGTACAGGAAGTCGGAAGAAAACAAAAACAAACTTGAACTCGATGAGTACGCTTCCAAAATCGTCCGCGACATCTTCACGATGAAGCTCGGCGGTTACAGCGCGGCTCGAATAGCGGACAGCTTGAACGCTCTCGGAGTCCTTTCGCCATACCGGTATAAAAAGGATAGGGGGCTTCCGCACCCGAAGAAAAACTACTGCGACAAGGACGATGCTAAGTGGTCGCCCCATACGGTTATCCGCATTTTGCAGAACGAAATCTATACGGGAACGCTCATACAGGGCAAAATCGGAACGCCGAATTACAAACTGAAAGATTTACAGCGCAAGCCCGAAGCGGAATGGCATAGGCATGAAAACGCCCACGAAGCCATTGTTTCAAAGGCAAACTTCGAGCTTGTTCAGCGTCTTATGCGGCTTGATACCCGTACTTCGCCGACCGACGATAAGGTGTATGTGTTCTCCGGCTTGTTGATTTGCGGCTGTTGCGGCAACCGTATGATACGCAAGTCTGCGCCGGGTAACGGCAAACGCTACTACAACTATTGGTGTCCGACGACGAAAAAGGGTGGCTGTACTCGTTCCGTAATGATGAAAGAGGACGATTTGTTGTCTTGCGTCCTCGACAGCGTAAAGGCGCATATCGGCAATGTAGCATCGCTTGAAACGCTTATTGCCAACCTTAACGCTGAAAAAGTCGGGGGTGAAATTGCCGACAAGCTGACGGAGCAATTCAGCGAAAACGAGCGGCGGCTTGAAAAAATCCGAGAGTTCAAAGCCGGGTTGTACGAGAATATGGTGAGCGGCAACCTTTCCAAAGAGGAACACAAAGCTCTTAAAGCCAAGTACACCGCAGACGCGGACGTTCTCATTGCCGCCAACGAGCGGCTCCGTCGAGAAATCGACGAAGCGTTATCCTGTAAGCATGAGCGGCTCGCGTGGATGGAGCATTTCAAACAATTTGCCAACCTTGACGCGATTGACCGCAAGACCGTGGCGATTCTGATTAAGTGTATTAGAATCATCGGTAAGCGCGAAATTGAGATTGAGTTCAATTACCATGCGGAATACGAAGCCGCGTTTGCGCTTTTGGCAAAGGAGGTTTCGTAATGGCACGAAAGAGTCGTAAAAACATTGATGAGGCAGCCGCCCCTACACTCACCGCCGCAAAAAAGTGGAACGTGGGCGCTTATGTGCGGCTGTCTGCTATTGACCGCAAACAAAAAGGCGAGTCCATTGAAAACCAACAGGCGATAATCGGCGCGTTTGTCGCGGGACGTTCGGATATGATACTGCGTGAGGTCTATATCGACAACGGAATCACCGGGCAGACTTTTGAAAGAGCGGGTTTTCAATGTATGCTTACCGACATGGAGAGCGGAAAAATTGATTGCTGTGTCAGCAAGGATTTGTCGCGCCTCGGCCGTAATGCCATAGACACGGGTTATTATATTGAAAAATATTTTCCTACACACGGCATACGCTACATTGCCATAAACGACAATTATGATTCAAACGACGGAAACAGCGGCGGTATTATGGTAAGTCTTAAAAATATGGTGAACGAAACCTACGCGCTTGAAGTTGGACGTAAGATTCGCGCAACCAAACAAATGAATATCCGCAATGGCGGTTTTGTCGGCTCGATTGTTCCTTATGGCTATTTCAAAAGCAAAGAGGACAAACACAAGCTAATTCCCGACCCCGAAGCAGGCGCGATTGTACACCGTATATTCGAGATGTACGCTGACGGGCAAGGCGTTACACAGATAACCGAATGGCTCGCCGCAAATGGAATCTTACCGCCGCGCCGCTATCTTTTCTCAAAGGGAGTTATAAGCGAAAAGCTGATTGGCAAGCATACCCTTTGGAACAAAGGCGTGATTTACGGCATACTCAACAACCGCATATACACAGGCGATATGGTACAGCACAAAGGTTCCACCCGCGAACACGTTCAACGCAGACTGCCTGAATCGGAGTGGATAATCACGCCGAATACCCACGAGGGCATTATCAGCCGTGAAATGTTCGACAGGGTTCAGCGTATACGCCTAAAAAATCAACAGAAACCGCGAACGAAACATGAGAACAATAACATTTTTCTCCGAAAGTTATTTTGCGGTCATTGCGGCTACACAATGACGCGGCAGCGTAATTCGGTGAACACGACGGTTTTCAAATGTAACTCACGCCAGTCTTACGGTAAAACTGCCTGCGTACCCGTGAGTATCAGCGAAAATGCGCTAAAAGCAGAAATCCTTGAACTTCTCAGCAAGCAAGCGGCGGTGTTTGCAGATAAGAGAGAACGGCAAGTTTCAACCGTGGGCGACTGCGCCCAAGCGGAGTTGACACAAACCCGACAGGAACTTGACCGTGTGGGTGGTTTTCTGAAAGGTTTATATGAAAGTCTTGTCGAGGGCGACATCACGAACGCCGAATATACCGATATGAAGCGAAACTACGAAAACCGAATCGCCGCGCTGAATGAACGCGAACGGCAATTATACGAAGAAATCCGCGAGCGTTTCCTGCGGGAATCCGCGTTGAAAAAGGCAAGCGATAACCTTAATAACATCAGCGTTATCGGCGACCTAACTGCCGAAACGATTGACGCTCTGATTGAAAAAATCCTCATTTTCGAGGACAAGCGTATTGAGGTTACGTTTAAGTTTGCTGATAAAACCGAAGAAACGGAGGGCGTAGCTAATGAGTAAGTACATAATAGCAAAGTACATTCGCCTTTCCGTTGACGACGGTATAACCGAAAGTATGAGCATACCGCACCAACGGCTTATGCTCGACAATCACATTGACGACCTCGACATTCCGAACGCCGAAATCTTAGAGTTTGTGGACAACGGACACAGCGGCACAAATATGGAGCGCCCGGAAGTCCAAAAGTTGATTGACCTCGTGCGCTCCGGTGGCGTGAATTGCGTCTGTGTAAAGGATTTTTCGAGATTTTCGCGAAACGCGATGGACAGCGGATACTTCATCGAGCAAGTGTTCCCGCTGTACGGCGTTCGGTTTATCTCCGTGAGCGATTGCTTCGATTCCGACGATTACAAGAACGACACGGGCGGGATTGATGTTGCGTTCAAGTTCTTAATGCACGAGTATTACAGCAAAGACCTCTCAAACAAGGTGAAATCCGCTATGCGTGTTAAAATGCGGAACGGCGAGTATTTCAGCAAGCGGACGATTTACGGTTACGAACGAACCGACGAGAAAGAATTGATTATGAGTGAACCCGCTGCTTCTGTTGTACGCCGGATATTCGCGCTTGCTTTGAGCGGAAAGAGTACGGCGGCAATCCGCGACATTCTCGCGTCGGAGCGCATACCTACGCCGAGTCAGTACATCGCCGCGCAGTTAAAAATGAAAACTTGGCAAAGTGATATATGGACGGCGCGTATGGTGCTTTCGATATTAAAAAATGTGCAGTACATAGGTTGTTATGTATCGGGCAAACAGATACAAAAAGCGGTCGGCTCTCACAGCGCAGTTTGGGTTGATGAGTGCGAGTGGATTATGATTCCCGACAGCCATACGCCGATAGTGAGTAAGGAAGTATTCGCGGCGGTGCAAAAGATTATGGCTATGCGGTTGAAAGGCGTAACTTCAACAAAGCCCGTCCGCAATGTTATATGCGAAGATGAAAACCGCATTAAACGCGCGGGAATGTTAAGCGGAGAGCGGCTTCCCAACAACGTGATTTACGGTTACGCAAAAACGCTTGATGGCAGTTTAGAAATCGACGAAGCGGCGGCATCCGTGATACGAGAGATTTTCGAGTATGCGCATCAGGGGTTTTCCGCTGACGAAATCAAGGAAAAAATGACCGCCGCGAAATATCCAGCACCGAGCGAACATATCAAACTCACAAAAGGGCAGACCATTACGCCGATATGCCAATGGACGAACAAATGCGTCCGCAATCTTTTGAAAAACATACAGTACACAGGTGCTTATGTGTCGGGTAAAATCCTCAAAGATTACGAAACCGGCAAGAAATATCACACCGCCGAAAGTGATTGGGTTATTATCCCCGACAAGTACCCCGCGATTGTAAGTCAAGAACTTTTCGACGAGGTTCAATCCGTAATAAAGGAAAGCCGTCATAAGCGGAGGAATGTGCGGCCACGCGATTATCTTCTGCGCGGCGATATTTTGAAATGCGGTTGTTGCCGTTACGCTTTAAGCTATGACCCCATCGCCGACCCGATTTTCCGTTGCTTTCATACACAAGGCGACCCAAGCGCCGATTGCCACAAAATGAAAGTCAGCGTCAGGGAACTGGACGAAGCGGTTATTGCGGTTATCAGAAAACAAGCGGAAGTTGTGTTGAGTAGCAACAATCTTGAAAATCTTCGGCAGAAAAGCGATGCGGAACATCAGGCTTCCGACTACGAAAAATTGATAGAACAATGCAACGAACGGCGGCAGGGGTTATATGAACGGTTTGTCCTCCGAGAAATCGAACGTGCCGAATATCTCACACTCAAAGATGAGTGTTCCGCTGAAATTGACAGGTTGAACAGGAAAGTCGCGGAGTTGAAAGCGGAAGCTAAATCGAAAACCATTGAACCGTCTACTTTGGTACTCGCGAAACGAGTAATCGGCGATATGATACCGCTTAAAGAAGTCGTAGACGCGCTCGTTGATAAAGTCTATGCTTTCCCCGACAAGCGGATTGAGATTGTATGGAAGATTGGTGATTTTACGGCGATAGGATAAAATGAACGGGCAGAGGAAAAATCTTCTGCCCGATTTCGTGTCTGGTGCTTTGCACAGTACAACAGCATTTAGTGGATGTTGTATTGTGTAAAACACAGAATCGAAAATATTTTTTATTCTTAACTTGACTTATGCGTCTTTCACTATCACACAGTCAACATTCCCAGCTTCTATATCCTTCATCATCCTTTGGAATTCCGGACGTTCGAAATTAGCCCCGGAATATCCATCGTCAACATAAATGTCATATATCTGCATATCATTATGTTTTCTGATAAATGATCTGAGTAAATCACGCTGGGAACTGATACTGTTACTTTCAGTTTTTTTCATGCCGCTTACATTTGCATTACCACTGGTTTTGCTGTCCTCGTCGTCGCGAGACAGACGAAGATATATTGCAGCATAATACATTTCTTTTGCTTTCAATCTGCGTCAACTCCTTAACTTTATTATTGTAGTCAGTTAACCCGTCCTACGAGGTTACAGCTATAATTTGCAAGTACATTGTACCCACAATAAAGTCAGGATTTACGCTATTTAGTCCTGACTTTAAGTTAACATAATTTATTTCTTTTGTAAAGGGTATATCTGTCATATTGCATTACTAAAGTAGTAGTTGTTAGAACTGTTATTTACTAAAAATGAATTTCTGTTGATTTTGATATATAATGTTTCATCCTGTCATTTACAGTCTCCTGTGTATCGCTGTAGTTCAACTTCACAATATAATCCCCTACCCCTACCAGATAAGGATTCTTTACCTTTTCTATGTATTCCGTTACTCTGGCAACAACACTTTTATCAATATTAATTTCAATATTTCGGATATCCACCAGTTGTTCTCGATCTGCATCCCTGATATCAATATTTCTCATTTGCTCCAACTCTTGTATGGTAGGCAGCATATTCCATCCCTCGTTCACTTTTCTTTATAGTTTATTTATCAATCAAGTTGTCCTATACCATAAATGGACAAATATAAAACAGGCAGGATTTTCTCCTGCCTGTTTTAAGTTTATTAAATACAACTTATCTTGTGCTATCTACTATATTCCCGAATATTTTTTCCATCTTTTCATCAGCTTTCTTTGCAATAATTATACAAGAATAGATTATTATTAAATCTATCAGTGCTAATGCAACAATAACTTTTATCATATCTCAGCCTCCTATTCAAAGAATTTATTGTAATTGTTTTCTCAAGCTGTCCAATACGCTCCCATTCATTCCAATGGTACTGAACCGTGGGTATTCTTCCAGTTTCGATCCATCTTTATATGCCCTTACTATAATCTTGTAATCATCCCGTTCCGGTGTATACAGAGGAATCATAAATGCCAGTTCTTCCTCTTCCAGATAGGTTGCCGGGCTGTATTCGTAAACTGTATTAAGTCCCGGATTTAATGCCGTCATTTCTTCCGGGAAGATTACTTCTACCCGATCAGCATATCCGGTGGTGGTGATAGTCAGTAACCCGCTTTCCCCGGCTCGGAAAATGGGGGCGTGGGGTTCCAGGATACGGGTCAGGTTGACCGTCAGGGTAAACTCTGTCAATCCGTGGGTTTCAATCCTCTCATTACCTACATTGTCTACTGCATGGAGTTCCACTGTAAAATCTCCGGTAAATAATGCAGAATCCTCTGATAAATTCAAGGTTAATGTACTGCCGTCCTCTGAATAGATGATCTTTGTGGAGCCATTATCTGTATTGGTAATGACCGCATAAAATTCATTCATACCGCTGCCGGAATCCGTTGCCTGCAGTACAATTGTATGATTTTCATTATCCCGGTCTATGGTCTCAATGTCTTTCAGTGCTCCCAGTCCCATTATCTCCGGCGGTGTACTGTCTCCAATCAGGAAGATGCTGTTTGTTAAATCTGCTGACTTATCAGAATATACAACACTTTCACCAGAATCCACACCGACAATAGGGGTAACCCTTATCTTAACGCCATCCATGCTTGGCGGAAGGGTGAATTTTTGAGTGACGCCCAGATCCTTACACCAGTTAAACCTCTTAGTTACGGTATAAGCTGCATCCTGTAATACAAAATCCCCTGTGATGCCCTTATCCAGAAGTGCTGCCTTCGTTTCTATTTCACTATTAGTAATTTCGATTTCCGGCTTTGTATAGATATTCATTCGTGCAGCCTCACCGCTTCCCGGCTGGGCTTCAAAAATGCTACGGGTAATCTGATAGCTCACACTGGCATTACCTTGCATATAAGAATCAAAAGCAAGAGTAAAAAGAGTTATCCCGTCACTTCTTATGTAATAGGTATTTGCAATGCCAGAAGGATGCACTGATTCCTGCTCACTGATTCCGATCTGCCTGGTGAAGACATTCCATGCAACCTCCGGGTCAGTTTTACCAACGGATATGTGTGTTGTGCTGCTTAGATTCCCAGCTTTGTCTATACAGGCTACATGTAAGTACTGCAAATCTGCCGTCAGGTTAATGGTAATGGCTGCTGAAGTGGTTTTTGCTGCACTTGCAGTAACCGTGGTACCCGGACTTGTATTTATGATATAATAATATCCGTCCACCTTAGACGTTAAAGTGTTTTCCGTGATATTGGAAGTACTGATCTCCTGTAAGCCTCCTGCTGTATAGGACTTTGCCATGTGGTAATATTTCGTTCCATTGTCAGCTGGTGCGCTCCATGACACCTTTACCTGTGTATCAGACAATGCATGTTTTACTACCGATGCAGATGCCACTGGATCAGGTGCGGCATAGTCTGCTGCAGGCACGTTATTTAAGGAAAGGCTGTTTTGATATCCTATATTTTCAGATATAATTGTCATTGCTCCGTTTCCGGATCTTGCCCCTGACTGCTGGCTGTAGCTTAAGGTATGGACAGTACTTATATAATTGCTTCCTCCATATGCCTTTTTGGAGGATTCAATTGTCTGTCCTGTCTTACCGCATATTACTTGCCCTTGTGTTTTGTTACACCCCAGTGCATACCCTGTCTTATAATGCCCTGTGGAGGAGCATGTGC